>Ga0208904_1001032_pt1 | contig 20074 bp, 22 predicted proteins | sample AntAceMetag02UKB_FD_184774 | JGI IMG/M metagenome (GOLD analysis project Ga0208904, IMG submission 184774) | Saline lake microbial communities from Ace Lake, Antarctica - Antarctic Ace Lake Metagenome 02UKB (SPAdes) (version 2) | ecosystem: Environmental > Aquatic > Non-marine Saline and...
GGGCTGGTGCTAAGATTAAATTTAAAGATATATTAAAGAAATTTGCTCCTGTTCCTGACTGGGAAGTAGCAAAAGATAGTAGGAAAGGTATTATCTACTACACAGACAACCAACTTCGATTAAAGATAGCTAAAAGGGTACAAAAGCAATTAAAAGAGGTCGGACTACCTATTACTAGTGCTTCCCTCAAGCCTATGGATTTCGGTCATAATATTCATGTAAAGTTAAAGAGGTCATATTTGACGATGTTTAAACAGATATTACAAGCATTAAAGCATAGTGAGAATGAGATAGTCTACTTTTGTGAGCATGATTGTCTCTATCATCCTAGTCATTTTGACTTTACACCTCCTAAAAAAGATGTTTGGTATTACAATGTCAATGTTTGGAAGCTAAACTGTACTAACGGTCATGCTGTAAGAACTGATGATTGTAGACAAGTTAGTGGTATTTGTGTTTACAGAGACCTTGCTATCAAACACTATACTAAACGTATCGAACTACTTGAGAATAAACAGACTGAATTAGACTTTAAATTCTTTAATGAAGATCACAAGGATCATGTAGAACTAGATAAAGAGTTTAATTCTTATATCCGTAAGCAAGGCTTTGAGCCAGGAACTCACAATCGATCTGAAAGAATAGATAATTCTACTAGTGAAACTTGGTCTAGTAAAGAATGTAATGTAGATATAAGACACGAAAAGAATTTGACTTCTACTAAGTGGAGAAAAGAGGACTTTAGAAATCAAAAGTTTACTAAAGGATGGAAAGAAACAGATTCAATTCCATATTGGGGGAAAGTAATAATTGACTAAATATAGTTTTATTGTTTATAACTAAGATATGATATTAAATAAAGGAGGACACAATCGCTGACGCACGTATTACCGAACTAACAGCTTTAACAACACCAGTAGCCGCAGATTTATTGGCTATTGTTGATGACGTAGCTGGAACTCCTATAACTAAAAAAGTTACAGTAACTTCTTTAATGGATATTTTTAATAGTGATTTTTTATCAAGACAAGCCATTATAAATGGTAATTTTGATGTATGGCAAAGAGGAACAAGTTTTACTGCTAGTGGTTATACTACTGATAGGTTTAAATTAGCTATAACTGGTTCTTCTTGTACTACTACTAGACAATCGTTCACAGTTGGTCAAACAGATGTACCAAATGAACCTACTTATTATGTTAGAAATGTAGTTAGTTCTAGTGCTGGAGCTGGAAATCTTGCTTTACTAGAACATAGAATTGAAGATGTTAGAACTTTTGCTGGTCAAACTGCTACTCTTTCTTTTTGGGCGAAAGCTGATTCTGAAAAAGATATTGCTGTAGAAATGAAACAAGGTTTTGGAAGTGGTGGTTCTTCATCAGTTCAAGTTGATGTACAAAAGAAAACTTTAACATCTTCTTGGGCTAAATATACAATAACAGTAGATGTTGATAGTATTTCAGGGAAAACAGTTGGTGCCAACAATTATATAAATGTTGTTTTTTGGTTTGATGCTGGTTCTAGTTTTGACTCAAGTACAGATACATTAGGTCAACAATCAGGAACTTTTGAGATATCTCAAGTCCAACTCTGTTCTGGTGAAGTAGCCTTACCTTTTATGCCTAAGAGTTTTGAAGAAGAATTAAGAGCTTGTTTGAGATATTATCAAAAGAGTTATGAATATGGAATTGCTACTGGAACTGCTACTACTACTGGTTCAGTTGATTTCAATTGGGCTGCTACCACTTCTGTTGTTGCATTGACACATATTCTTCAAACTCCTATGAGGGTAATACCAGATGTAACTCTTTGGGATAATGCTGGGAATATAAACAAAGTTTATAAAGGTGCTGCTAATATAGCTGCTGTAGTAAATCAAGAAACTACTAAAAGTTTTAAAGTATATTGTAGTGATGCTACCTCGGCTCCTCAATTTTTATTTCACTTTGAAGCTGACGCTGAACTATAACTATGACTATTAAAGAACTATATAAGTTTTTTAATACAATTTTATAGATTTAAAATAGTCCTGTAGGCTATGATTTTGGTATGGCTTCTTATTTATTACAGGAAAATTCAGACTTTCTATTACAGGAAAACGGGGATAAACTTATACTCGAGGATATTTCATCTCCTTCAGCGTCTATTTCCTTATCTCCTTCAAGTTCGGTCTCTCCTTCAGCTTCAATCTCTCTAAGTCCTTCAATTAGTGAAAGTGCCTCTGTTTCCCCAAGTGCATCTATATCGCTAAGTCCATCTTTAAGTCCATCTCTGTCTCCTTCTATTTCTGTAAGTTCAAGTATTTCATTATCTTTCAGTCTTTCGCCGTCTGCTAGTGTTTCTCCCTCAGCTTCTACTAGTCTTTCTCCATCAATTAGCGAATCTGCATCTGTTTCACCTAGTAGTTCAGTATCACCGTCTGCTTCAATATCTTTATCCCCTTCATTATCTCTTTCTCTTAGTCCAAGTATAAGTGAATCTGCATCAGTTAGTCCTAGTAGTTCCGTTTCACCTAGTGCAAGTATTAGTCTTTCACCTTCTGTATCAGAATCAGCCTCAGAGTCTCCTAGTAGTTCTATTTCTTTAAGTCCTAGTCTTAGTCTTTCACTAAGTCCATCTATAAGTGAATCCGCTTCTGAATCTCCATCTGCTTCTATATCTCTCTCGCCAAGTATTTCAATATCTAGTTCTATTTCATTATCACCTTCCGTTTCTGAAAGTTTATCTATTAGTTTGAGTCCATCTGCTAGTCAATCACCAAGTGCCTCGATTAGTTTTTCACCTAGTGTATCGGAATCATTAAGCCCTAGTCTTTCTATCTCTTTATCCCCAAGTGCTTCAGAATCACCATCATCATCAATATCATTATCTTTTTCTCTATCACCTTCTTTGTCTCCAAGTGCTTCTGAAAGCCCTAGTGCCAGTATTTCTCTTAGTCCATCTGTCTCAGAATCTTTATCTCCTAGTGTATCGGAATCATTAAGCCCTTCGGTATCCGAGAGTGCTTCAATTAGTTTAAGCCCATCAGTATCTTTATCTGCATCAATTTCATTATCTCCTTCAGTCTCAGAGTCTTTAAGTCCTAGTAGTTCTTTTTCTCTAAGTCCAAGTCTAAGTCTTTCTGCCTCTATTTCTAGTTCTATAAGTGCTAGTCAAGCTCCTGGTAGTGGTTTATTTTCAAAAGAAGTATTATTAACACTTCCAACTGACAAAGAAAACTTATCAATTCTTTATGGTGAAGATGATGAAATTGCTGTTTCTGAAGATGACAGTAATAGAGTTCATTTGATATTTAATGATCCAACAAGTAGTAGTCCTAGCTTTTCTATAAGTCCTTCTCCTAGTAGTTCTGTTAGCCCTAGTCTTTCACCATCTGTATCAGAAAGTTTGTCTCCGTCTCCTAGTCCTGGTGTTGACTGTTATTTACTTCAAGAAACTGGGGATAAACTATTACAAGAAACTGGGGATGGAATTTTACTTGAGGATAACTGGTATATTTCATCTAGCCCTAGCTTTTCACCTAGTCTTTCTTTTAGTTCTTCTATTTCACCATCTGCTAGTCCTTCGCCTTCTGTGAGTCCATCTCTTGAAAGTAACTGGAAACTAATACATCAATTTAGAATAGAGAACAACACTAATAAAGATGGAATCAAGATACTAGTTAATTTACAGTCTACTATGGCAACTTCTACATCTACTATTTATTTACAAGTATGGAATGTATCTAGTGGAGTATGGGAAACAATAGACACTAATAACGATACTAATATAGATACAGACTTTAACCTAGACTATTATATTGAGAGTAATTTAAGTAATTACTATGATTCTAATAGTGAAGTAGCTTTTAGGGTTTATCAAAATGCCTTAGTAGATCAACAAACATTATCTGTAGATTTAGTAAGAACTTGTTTTATTATTGTTTATGAGGAAGTTTATAGCGATAAGGATACTGAATACTCTGATAAATACGAGACTGTAGCTCCTAGCTATTCAAATGTATATCAAGCAAAAGATACAGATTACTCTAGTGCTTATGGATCAAAAGATACTGAATACTCTGAGAAGTATGAAGATAAAGATACTGAATATAGTGAGGCTTATAGAAAAAAGCGGTGTCAATAGTTGTATAAAAATAGTTTTTCTTGTCAAAATAGCGTATGGCTAATAAATATGTTTTAAATAGTTTTAGGGGTGGTATATCAGACTATGCCGATAAGGGTATATCTGGTGCTTTTAAATTCGGATCAAGTTTAGATATTCGTAAACAAGTAGATTCTCTAACTTGTATGCAAGACCTAGTAGATGAGGGATTGATTAGTTCATCTAGTCCTAGTTTATCTGAAAGTCCAAGTAGTTCATTAAGTTATTCTCCTTCTGCTTCAACAAGTCCTTCTACTTCAATATCAGCTTCTCCAAGTGCTACAGCCTCTTATTCCTTTTCATTTAGTCCTTCAACTTCTATTAGTGCCTCTCCTAGTGCAACTGGTAGCTATTCGGATTCTCCTTCTCCTAGCCCTAGTCCTGGAATTACTAGTGTATTCAGAGATTTACCTAAGTGGTTTGTTAAAGCTAGTGATGGATATACTTATGCTTTTGGTAATACTGGTTATATTTATCGTAGAGATGGTGATGGTTTTTGGATGCAAGTTTATAAAGATTCTCTTGGTCAAATTAAAGGAGCTGGTGAAAAACCTAGTTCTAGTGGTAAGTCTTATATCTATTTTGCAACTGATAAAGTATTAAAGAGAAAACCTCTACCTGGTAGAAGTGATTGGAATGATGTTGAAATAGTAGCTCAAAACCTTAACTCTGCTGATTACCATACAATGAAACAAGTTAATGGAACTCTAGTAATTTGTAATAGGTCTTGGTTAGCTTATGTAGGTTATGACGATTCATATACTAACGAAGCCTTAGATATAATTCCTGGTCGATATTCTAAAACATTAGTAGAAAGAGATGGAAAGGTAATTATAGGAACTTATAAAGCTAGTGATCCTGACAATGGAATAAACTGTGCTATTGATTGTGAAAATCCAATAGTTCAAATAGGTAATAATGGTGAATTATTTTATGCTGACATGACAAGTTCTATTGCTATTAAGAGTTTTCCTGGTGGTGGTCAAGTAAACCCTGGTGGAGTTTGTAATCAAATAGAACAAACAGAATTATATCAATGGGAAGATACTTCACTAAGTTGGGAAGATAAACAAACATTTGGAAATATAGCTTTATTCGCTGTCTACAATGCTGATACTGGTTATGGTGGTATCTACTCTTATGGTCGTAAAAACAAAAATCATCCTTTAGTTCTTAACTGCGACCAACAATTTGATGCTGATGAGTTAGGTGCTATTGAGAATGTAGATGGTACTACTCTTGTAAGTTATAGAGATGGTACTGATTTTGGAGTTAAAGCTGTTGATCCAGACAACAAGGCAACTGGAACTTATATTGGATTAGATTCAAAAGCTCCTGTTAAAAACAAAGGTCTTATGCAAATTACTGGCTATAAACAAGCAGAAGTATTTTGTAGCCCTCTAGTAAGTGGTACATCTATTGAATTTTGGTATAAGTTAGATAAAACTGGCTCTTGGATACAAGCTAAGACAGAAGATGGTTCAACTTCATTTAGTAAGGTCGGTGAAAAAAGAGGTGTATTCTTTATTCAAGAAGAAGCCCAAATATTTGAGCCTAAATTAATTTTAAACCCAACTGGTAATACAAGCCCAGAGGTTTATAAAACATTTATTTACTCTGAATAATGGACAATGTATACTACCCAGAAACAATTGACGATAATGAAATAAGCACAACTGGAAGTGAATCAGTTGCTCTTAATATTACTGATGGTTCTAGTGGAGAAACTTCAGCCCCTTCTACAATCAAAAATGAGAGACTACCTACCAAGGTTATAGCTGTTGAGTTAATTAGTAATGCCCTTAATACTAAATCAAAACGTATCAAAAGTTTATTTGAATTTACTAAAAGTGGAGCTATACAAATAGGTGAGTTCCAAGCTGGTGTTCAAGGAGACGTTAAAATTAGTCCAACTGGTATAGTTGCTAGAGATTCTAGTGGTCTTACAAGTTTTGCTTTAGATGGTGAAGATGGTTCAGCTACTTTTAGAGGAACTATTCAAGGAACTACTGTGATTGCACAAGACGTTGTAGTTGGTGATAATAATATTGTATTGGATGGTGAGAATAGAAGGATAGTCTTATATGAGGATTTAGGTGGTACTAAAAACCCTCAAATAGTTATGGAGGTATCATAATGGCTAAAATGAATGTTTCCTTACCTGGTTATAATGCTGAAACTGATACTAATTTAGATCATTTTGCTTTATATTCTACTGGTGATAATATTTTAATAAAAGAAAAAAGCAGAGGAGAAGTTACTGTTACAAGTTCGTCAACTTATACATTAGCTCATGGTTTAGATTATATTCCATTAGTTTATTGTTTTACTGAAGTATCAAGTGGTGTTTGGCGTAGGGTTGATGGTGCTAGTTTTGATGGTAATTATGGTTTTGAAATTGATACTACAAATTTGTATTTAAATCAATATACTGGTACAGATAAAAAATTTAGATATTATATTTTTTATGATGATGTTACAACTGGATCACCAACTTTTACTGAATCAAGTACAGTAGTTAAGGTAACAAAGTCTGGATACAATGCTTTTACTGAAAAAAATCCAAATAACTTTATATTTCATTCTGATCTAAACACATTTAAAGTAATTAAAACTGGTTTAAAAACAATAACAGTAAGTGGATATACAAACGATCAATCTTTTACAGAAGCACATGGTTTATCATTTACCCCATTCATTAGATCATTTTCAATGGAAGATGGTACTGGTCGAGCTATACCACCTAACAGTCCTGATATAACATTTGCTCCACTAAAAGATACATGGTGGACAACTGGATTAAGATTTAATTATGAACAATCTGATGCCACAAATTTGACATTTAATTTTGATAATGCTTCTGGATCTAAGACTGTAAAAGTTAGATATTTTTGTTTAGAAAAAATATGACAAAAATGATAGTAACTAAAACTGGTTTTAATGCTTTAACTGAAACAGATCCAACTAATATGGCATTTTCATCTGATTATAATACACTAAAATATTCTACAACTGGTACAGATACATTAAGTATAGATACTGATATATACCAGGGTTCTACATCTTCTTCAATAGCACATGGTTTGGGATATATTCCTTATGTTGAGGTTTATGTTAGTGTAGATGGTGGAAACTATCAGTATTGTCCTTTTTGGGCTTCTGGAGCTTCTCTTTTTTATAGTGCTAGTTATATAATAGATGACACTAACTTAATTCTATATGCACAAGCTACTGGTGGAGTAGCTGTTATACAAAAAGACTTTGATTTTAAATATTTTATATTTAAGAACAAACTAGGACTATAAAATAGCCTAGTTGCATAAAAATAGTTTTTCTTGTCAAAATAAACCATGGATCTATTTAGTGATTTAATAACAGCAGTACAATCGGACTTAAGCGTATCGTCTAATAGCAGCTTCTTTCCTACAGCTACTATTAAACTTGCTTTAAACAGAGCTTACAAGAAAGCTGGTGTATTCAAATGGACTGCTCTACAAGACTCACAAAAAACTAGTACTACTGCAAGTGGTGAATATTATGATGCTCCTACTACTTGGAGACCTAACTCAATATGGCGTTTAGAAGTAGATGGTGATATGTATGGTCAAGAACCAGATGGTAGTCCTCTTAAATTTGATGACTTTTTAACTTGGAAAGAAAACAACCCTAATAGTACAGATAAGAAATGGGCTGTTCAATGGCTAAGATACTTCCTTAACCCTATTCCTAGTGCAATCGGTGATAAAAATATTACTATATGGGGATATAAGAATGTATCAGAGTTAGTTAATGACGCAGATACTACTATTTTCTCTTATAATATGCCTGAATGTAATGACGCTATTGTAATGGAAGCCTCAGCTATTCTTAAAAATAAGGCTGAAGATAACAAAACAGGTCAATTCTTAAGTGCTGAAGCTAAAAACATACTATCTATTACATTTAATGGATTAACAAAAGATAGTTCTAAACAAGAGAAGAATCAACCCTTCTTTCAAGTACCTGATTATTTTGGTCGTGGATATTCTAATTATAATGTTGATCCAGAGGACTTTTAATTATGGCAAATAACTTATACGAATTTTATACTGGTCAAGGTCAAAACCTACCTTCTGTTCAAGATAGAGCTAAAATCTTTGAAACTAGTGGACTAGGTGCTTCTGGTGATTATCAAGGAACTGCACAACAAAACACAAGACTTTTAAATACTTTAAGTGCTGGTGGTGTACCTCAACAAGAAGAACAGCAAGTTCAACAGCAACAACCTCAACAACAACAAGTAGCTAATACTCAACAATCAACTGTAGGACAAGCTCCTTCTGGTGGTGGTGATTTAGTTAGTGCTTTAATTGCTGGTGGTTATAATCAAATAGATGCTGAAAATGCTGCTAGATTAGATACTAATGGAAATTTAAGAAGGGAATACTTAGGTGGTGGAGCTGGTGGTGTAAATGGCTTACCAGAAGCCCCTTCAATCGATTTAACTTCTCTTTATGATAACTTAACCCAAAGCTCTGGTGTATCTGACTTAGAAGCCAAATTAACTCAAATGGAACAAGGTTATAACCAAGCTGTTAGTAAGATAAATGATAACCCTTATTTATCAGAAGCTAATAGAGTTGGTCGTATACAAAAACTTACTACTGATTATCAAAACTCTGTTAAACCAATACAAGGTCAAATATCTACTGCTACTGCTGATGTACAGACTCAACTTAGTCTTGCTACTCAACAATATGGAATAGACTCAGATACTAGATCAAACGCTGTAACTCAATTCAACAACTTACTAGCTATGGGTGCTTTAGTTGACGCTGACGCTAATACTATTGCTAGTTTAGCTGCTAGTACAGGACTAAGTACTTCAATGATACAAAGTGCTATTACTGCTTCTCAACAAACAGAAGCTAATACTCAAGTAATTAAATCAGAAGATAATCAAGGTAATGTAACAGTTTCTGTTATAGATCAAGATACTGGTGAAGTTATATCTCAACAAAGTTTAGGTGCTGTTGGTAGTGCTGATAAACCTAGTAGCCCTAATAATAATGATAAAGATGTAAATACTTTCAATGAAGATGCTTTGGCTGTTGATTGGTCAAAAGAAGTAGATGATGAAGGTAATGAAGTTGATGTTAGTCCTTTTATGAAACTCGTAATCAAATGGGCTAAGAAAATGACACTAGATGAAATCTATACTCAATATATTCAAAGTTCACTTGGTCAAGAACATGGTCAACCATCAGAAGAAAGATCAATGATTGAAGCTCTGTACAGTAGTGCAAGGGGGTTCTAGTGGGAACTTACTCTAAATATGCAGACATAATAAGTGGAAAGAAAGTAGTTAAGTCTACTCCTACTAAAACTAAATATGCGAATATTATTTCTAGTTTTCAACCTAAACCAACTCAACCTACTCAAGAATTTCAACAGTTCCAACCAATTCAACCTAAAAAACCTAGATTCCCTAAGTTAAAGGCTATTACTAAAGATTTTATCAAAGATATTAAACTAGCTAAAGGTTATGCTAAAAGAGTTGAAGGTATAGCAAAACAACAAACTAAACAGATAGGTAAACAATATGCTTCTGATTTATTTGAAACTGGAAAGGAAACTGCTAAGAGAATACAAAAATTATCACCAGGATATAAAGCTGCTAGACAAGCTACTGGAGAACCTATTTCTTTTGTAGAAAATTTAAAAAACTATTTAGGTGCTGGTTTAGGATTAGCTCAATTAAGTTATAGAACAAATCCAATAGCTCCAGTAATTAGTGCTACTGCTGGTACTATTAAGGCTAATAGACAAAATTTACAAAAAATCAAATCTGGTGAAGAAGTTACTCCTGAAGAAGTTTTAACTAGTAGTATTAGAGGTGCTAAAAAAGGTCTTAAAGATCAACCTTTCGTAGGTGAGGCTATAACAGATAATCCAACTGCCCAAAAACTTATCAACATAGCTTTTTTGGCTTTATTTGTAGCAAAACCATTTGTCAGCAAAAAACTTAGCTCTCTTAAACTTAGTAGTAATGAAATGGCTAAGGTTAGTAAGACTCTTGGAGTTAAACCAAATGCTTCAATGGAAACAATTTCTAAAGCATATAAAACTAAAATTGTCCAATATAAAAATGTCTTTGCTGGTAAAGGCACAAATGCTGAATTAACCAAGGTAAAAGAATTAAATGATGCTTATAACATTTTAAAGAAAGCTGGTATTTGGGAAAGAAAGTTAGCTGGTCTATTTGGAAAAGTAAAACCCGAAGAATTTAAAGCTGTAGCTATCCCTGAAAAAGCTGGTGTACAAGGAATAGCAAATGCCCCAGTTGATCCAAAGATTATTATTGATACTACTCTTACCTCTAATTTAGTTAAGACTAAAGCTGGTCAACAAGCTCTTAAATTGGCAACAGCAGCTCAAAAAAATGGAAATAAAATTGCTGTTAATCTTGATGGTCAAGGTGATGTAGTTTTAACTACTCCTGAAGGTGAAAAGATTGGGTTAAGTGAAGTTAAAGAAAAGGAAACTCAAGCTGATGGATCGGGAACTACTCTCCCTTCAAAACCAACAGTTGCAGTTAATCGACCAGAAGCCTTAGACCAAGAACCATCTTTAAAAACAAAAAGTTCTATTCCATTACCATCTATTACATCAAGTCGATATACTTCTCCTTCCCATTTAATAAACTTAGATGATAATACTGTTCCCATACAGAGTAAGGTTACCACTTTAATCGCAAATAGTCAAGAAAATAAGGCTACATTTATATCTGATATAGAGAAAGCTACAGGTATGAAACCAGATGTAAGGGTTAAAAAACCAGACAGTTTAAAAGGTAAAATTGGTAGATATACCGACAAAGGAAAGAAAATTAGTGAAATAGCTGATGTATTAGCTGGAAAAATAGAAACTACTTTAAGTGGTGTTGGTGGTCAAATAAAAAACATAGAGAATTACTTTGATACAAAAGAAGTTGAAAATTATTTTGAAGCACCTTCAGATTGGGGTTATAGAGGAGTAAATATTACTGTCCAATTACCTAATGGTACTCTCTCAGAAATACAGGTACATACTAAAAACAGTTGGTTAGCAGTACAGAAAATGCACAAGTTATATGAGAATTGGCGTGATCTTGACCATGAAAAATTAACACCTACACAATTAAAAGAAATGGAAGCTGATAGACAAAAGTCTTTAAAAATTGCTAAATCTTTTGAAGTACAAGAACCTAAACCAGCTCCTAAACCTATTAAAGTAACAGAGCCTAAGGTTTTAAATACTGAAATGAATAAAAAAGTAATTAGTAAATATGGAACTACAAATAAGGAATACAACATAGGGTATATAACACCAGAAGGACAAGGTATAGATATGAGCTTGGGTGGCGAATATAAAAACCTAAGTCATAAGGAACTTGCTAATTTTATAATGCCAAATTCAAAAACTTCATTAATTGATTTTCAAAACCAGACTGGAAATATCAGAGTAATAAACGCAAACCAAAATCTTAATATTGATGTTCCTATTGATATTGGACAGCCAAGTAGTGAGCAAATTTCCAAATTAAAACAAATGGCTGGTGATAAGACTATTTTCTTTGACCTTACAGATAAAAAAGGTAATATTATAAAATCAGGAAGTGGTAAATTTAATGATTTTATAGATAATCTTAATAGTCATTTAAAAATAATTAAACCTATTAAAGTAACAGAGCCTAAGAAAGTAGTTAAAGTAGAACCTAAAAAGGTAATAACTCCTACTTTAGGAAAGGTTAAAGAAAGAATTGAAGAAATTAAACTAGAAGCTAAAGCATTAGCTGAATCAGCAAAAGAGCAAAGATCTTTATATAGTGATGCAAATATTAGACTAGCTAAAAGAGTTGTAAACTCCAAAGGTTATCAAGAAAATGATATTGAATTTATTAGAAAAAAGATTAGTTCTGAACAAAATGCTAGGATTGATGATGTAGTTCAAGAAGCTAGACTTGTAAATCCAGATTTAACTGAAACTGATGCTATAGAAGCAGTTGCTAATGTTCCAAACAAAGCTGAAACAGTTGTAAAACGAGATGCAAAAATAAAAGAACTTAAAAAAGAACAGGAAGATTTAGAAAAACAAATAGCAGAAATTAGATCAAGACCTAAACCTGAAGGAACTGGTGTTTCTAAAATTGGTAGAAGTATTGAACAAAAAGCTATTGAAAGAAAACTAACTAAAGGGTTTGAAGGAGTAGCTGAATTTGAAAAAATAAATGTTAAAAATCAAAGAATAAGAGCTGAAAAAATACTTAAAGATGTAGAAAGAACTAGAAGAATATTAAGAGGTGAAGAAGCTCTACCTGATAATTTAAAAGGTATTTCACTAATTACTGCATTAGAAGAACAAATAGCTAATACATATAGTCCTAAACTAGCTAATGATTTATCTTATGAGTTAGCTAATTCTCCATTAGTATCAGCAACATCCTTAGCAGCTCAAGAATTAAGATTAGCTGCTGAACGTATACCTGATTCTGCTACTGTTAAAATCCAACAGATTAAAAAGAATATGGATAAAAAGATTAGAAAAGCTGATGAAACCAAAAAGAAACTTAAAAAACGATTAAAAGATGAAGTTAAGAAAGATCACTTGACTACAGAGGAAAAATCCATTGACAATTTTATTAATAGTATAATATGCTGATATGAAAAAACTTTGCTTATTAAAAAATGATGCTGAACGATTAAGACAAGACCTTAAAGAAGGTAATGTTAAGTTGGGTAGTTTACTTAATATGTCTACTGAAGCTCGAACTAAGCTATTATCTAAATATACTAAGTCCGCCGAAGAAGCTAAGATGTTTAATACTTTATATGAAAGTAAATTACTTCTAAAGAATAAAACTAGAGGTGTTATTAACTTAATGTCTAAACTAGGTAAGATAGGTAGATATGAATCTGGTAAAGCAGCTCAATTAGAACAGTTAGCACAAGAGTTTAAAGATCAACAATTAAATGAAACACTTAATCCTGGAGCAGAAGAAGCCTTTTTAAATGATGCTGCTGATGTAATGTTAGGTAGACATATAACAAGAGAACAAGCTACTGAGATATTTAAGATAGATAGACAAATTAGAAAATATAAACAAAGTTATAACGAAGAAACCTCAGAATGGAGTTCTGAAGCTGATAAATCGAAATATGGATCTACTAAGAGAGCATTAGAGAACTACATATCTGATATAGGTGAAGATGTAACTGTAAAAAGTATGCTTGTTTCTCGTGGATATAAATTTCAAGATGATTGGCAAATAGGTAAAGGTTATGCCACTAGCCAAATGGTATTAAGTACAGCAAAAACAATAGCTGAAAATTCTGTTTCTTTAGTAGCTTCTGTAGACAATAGTTTTGTTGGTAGACAAGGTATCGGTGTTCTTTTGACTGGTCATCCTGTTATATGGGGAAATGCCGCAGTTAGGAGTGTAGGAGACATAATTAAAACCTTTAAAGGTACTCAAACAACTGACGCTTTATTAGCAGATTTATACTCTGATCCATTATTTTTAAATGGAGAATATCAAAAAGCTGGTCTAGTAGACACTAGAGAAGAACAATTCCCTACATCTTTACCTGAAAGAATAGCAGACATAAGAATTAAAAGTGATAGAAAAATATTTAAATTACTAAATGCACCTACTTATATAGCTGGAACTGCTTTTAAAGCTAGTGAAGCCGCTTTTATTAATAGTGGTTTGAGAATGAGAACTGATCTATATAAATTAATACGTAAACAACAAACACAAATACCAGGTAGTGATGCAGAAGTAGTTTTAGAAGATGATGTAATTAAAGGTATAGGACAAGTAATTAATTCATTAACTGCTAGAGGTAGTTTAGGTAAATTTGAAAACCCACTTATTAGATTATTAATGTGGGCACCAAAAATGTTGAAAGGTTCTTTTGATGTTTTAACAGCTCACAAATTTACAGATATACCAAGACCAGTTAGAAAAGTTGCAAGTAGAAATTTATTAAAAATGCTTATGACTACATTAATTATCCAGTCTATAGTTCAACTTGTTAATGATGATTCTGCTGAATGGAATCCTTTATCTACTGATTTCTTAGCTATTAAAGGTGGTGATACAAGAGTTAATTATAATTATTATGCAAAGTTAATTACTTTAACAGCTAGGTTAATAACTGGTAAGTATAAAAGTAGTACAACTGGTGAAATTAAAAGTTATAAAGATGTTGGAAGTTCAAGACTTGAAGCATTACAAGGCTTTTTTGAGAATAAAGCACCACCAGCTACAGGAGCAGTTTATGATATTTTAGAAGGTGAAGATTTTGATGGAAATGAACCAACATTAAGTAGTATTCTCTACCAAAGAAATACTCCTATAACTATTCAAAATGTAGTTGATTTAACTAGATATTCTACTATTGATAGAATATTAGGAACATTCCTTGACTTCTGGGGTGTAAGTTCACAATCTTATAGTGATTCTAATAAAAAGTCTAAGAATATACCCGAGAACGAAATTTATAAAGAAGGTGATTTCCTAAGTGCTGTTAAAGTATATGCTAGAGCTATGAACGACAACCCAGAAGATGCATGGAATAAAATATTTACTGGTCAAAGAATAGTACAAGTTAGTGGTATTAAAGGTGGTGGTGGAATTGTAGTTACTGATAGATCAAAGTCATCTGCTGATATCAAAAAAGAGTTTGTTAAAAAATATGGTTCTAATGTTGAATTTAAAGAGATTAGACTAGATCATACTATACCAGTTAAGCTAGGTGGTGATGATATAGAAAAGAAGTTTGAAAAGGCATTACAAGATCCTAACATGACTGATGAACAATTTTATAAACTATTAGAAGATAGCAACCTAAGAGTGGTATCAAAGTCTGTATGGTCTAGCTATACTAAGGTAGAGATTAATTTAATCAAATATGTTAAGGAAGGTAAACTAAGTCAAAAAGAAGCTAGAGAGCTAATTTTAGACTTTAAATCAATAACAAACACAGCTAAACGTAAGAAAAAAGGTGAAGATATAATCGCTAAATACAAATAATCTTTACTTAAAATAGTCTGTCTCAGTAAGATATAGTTATGGCAAAACAAATTACTAATTCAGATATCTTTAGAGCTATAAATGACTTTAGAGAAGAAGCTAAAGATTGTTTCATATCAAAAGATAGATACAATGCTGAAGTTCCACCAATGAAAAGTGATTTACGAAGAATAACATGGTTAGTATTATCGGCAGTAGTTTTAGCTTTACTATCTATTGTTGTTAAAAATGTTGACGTATTGGCTATGATTGTAAAATGATCGTTAAAAAGATTTGCCCTAATAAAACTATTGGTCGTGGTGGTAAAAACATAGACTATATTGTAATACATTGGATTGGGATTGGAACTTTAGAAAGTGCTAATATACGTTTTCAAAATGCTTCTAGTAAAGTATCAGCTCATTATGGAATATCAAATAATACTGTTTATCAATGGGTAGAAGAAAAAGATACTGCTTACCATGCTGGAGTATGGGATATAAATCAAAGATCAATAGGTATCGAACATGACGCTACAACCACTAAGAACGCTAGTGAGGAGACTTACAACACATCAGGACAACTAATAAGAGAAATATGTCAGCGACATAATATACCTATAGATAGAGAGCATATAAAAGGACACAAAGAATTTAAAGCAACTCAATGCCCTGGAACTTTAGATCTTGACAAAATAATCTCAATAGCAAGTAATGGTATAATACCCCATATGACTTTAGAGGAGCAAAAGGTATTAGATAAGGTTAAGGCTTATAAAGAAGAAGCTGGACACGGAAACTTAGAGGGAGCTATAGACACACTAATAGGAAATGTAAATGAATTACGTAATTCAAGAGAAACAATTTCAAATAAAGATAAAGATATTAGAGTTCTAAAAGAAGAAAAACACGAATATGAGATCCAAGTACAAGGTTTACTAGCTGAAATTACACAATACAAGAGTTTAGAGTCAGATTGGCAAAGAGATATAAAGACTGCTAACACAAAACTTACCAAACAGATAGAAATAACTAATGAAGAAATTGAAGAAAGAAAGTCTTGGCAAAGAAGATATAACAACCTAAATGAAAAGATAACTGAAAAGGTAGCTGAAGGTATTGAACTGTCTTTGAAGAATATAAAGCCATTTGATCTTATTAAAAGAGGAATTAGAAAATTATTCATTAATTAAACTATGGTATCTAAAAAACGAACACTAAATAAAGAAGAACTATTAAAGGTAAGCAAAAATGCTCTTATCTTTTTAGCTCCAGCTCTAATTATATTCTTAACTGCTATACAAAATGGGGTTTCTTTAAACCAAGCTCTATACTCTGTATATCTTTGGGGATTAAATACTGTAATAGATTTACTACGTAAATTTACATCAGGTAAATAGAACATTTAAAAAAGCAAAAAGCTAACCCATCTGTGGAAGATAAAATACTTTTTGATGTATTTAGGCTAGCTTTTGATATAGTATGACACTATTTAACAGTAATGTCAAATAGGGAGTGTATGGTTAAGCCTATCTTTCTCGTCGAAGATAGAAACGTGAGTCCAATTCTCACCACTTCCACCATGAAATACTTAGTAATAAGTCTTTTTGCTTTAGTCCTAGCTATGCTAGTAACTAACTGGTTATTCTTTTTCAACCTATGAAATTGAAAGCCACCAAAGTTAAAACTGGTATATGTATCTTTGATCTTCATCATCCCAACCATAATAAGAAGTTATGGAAAAACATACTTAAAGTAGTCAGGGAATTAAACCCTGATTTTTTTGTTTTTGGAGGTGATAATATGGATATGACCTCCGTTAGTCATTGGTTACACGACAAGGGAGATAAACGACACTTAGAAGGTAAAAGACTAAGACAAGAGTATGATAGCTTCCAATCTGATGTTTTAAACCAATTAGACCTACCTAGGAAATGCAGAAAGATATTCTTACTAGGCAACCATTGTGAATGGATAGAAAAATACATTGACAGGATTCCTGAATTAGAAGGCTTTGCAGAAATAGAAAAGTGTTTAGATTTAAAGAGCTGGGAAGTTATCCCTTATCACAAGACCGCTAAGATAGGAAAGTTGTATTTTACTCATGGAGATTTTACAGGAATACACCACTCTAAAAAGACAGTAGATACCTTTGAAAAGAATATTGTCTATGGACATGCACACACCCTACAGATCCACACTAAAGTAACTCCTATTGATGGAGATGCACATTCAGCTATATCAATGCCCTGTGCTTGTGATATGAACCCAGATTATATGAGAGATAAAGCTAGTGCTTGGGTAAGTGGTTTTGGAGTCTTTTATATTCAGCCTAATGGTAATTTTAATGTATATCCAGTTATAAGTTCAAAAGGATCATTTATTCTAAATGGTAAATACTATGAATAAAGAAAAATCAGAAAGTTTATTAGAAGCGAATCGCTTAATTGTTGAAGCAGAATCTACAGGTATTGACTGTAGTGTTTTAAAAGAGGATTTAAATAAAGAACTATCATCTTATAGAACTAATATTGATGTCTTAGAAGCTATGAACAATCAAGGTGATGTTAATGCTTATGAACATGACATACAGGTTAGAACTAATATGGAATCTCAAAAATATCCAACAGACTAATGAACGATAAACAAAAAGCACACATTATATCAATAATAGATAGAGCTTCTAGTAAAATGCACACTAAGTATAAAAAAGGAACTCAAGAACATAGCGGACACTTATGGGAAGTAGATGGAATAATAGATATGATTATAGAAGAAAGCATTGATAGTTTAGTTTATGCTTATACTCTTAAAGATCAACTAGAAAAACTTGGTGTTAAAACTGGGAAAATAGTGGAAAATGAGTAATGCCGAGTATGATCGTAATAGAAGAACTGCATTTGAAGAAAGGGGTTTAAACCATAAAGATAAGAGTTATAACTGTCATCATATAGTTTTCCATTGTGATGTTCACGAAGGTAGAGTTAGAAAAGACTATCCAATAGAGTCCGTTGAGAATTTATTACCTATAAAGGTCTACTCTCATGCGGCTTTAAATACTTACCTTAATGCTAACCCTGAACTATACAATGACATCTCTAATAGACAAGATTTAGCAGAAAGAGCTGAAGCTGGTGAGTTTGACCATCTAGCACCAATACAAAGAAGAAAACCCGAAACAAAGAAAAGATCAAAGAAGAAAAAGAAACATTGTAAACACCCAAACAAACATAGGAGATAAAGCCGTTAACTAAGTCTTTCTATAACTTCCTTTAAATAGCCTTGATTGAACTTGCAAATAGTATGCCTTCTACTTTGAAGCGAATCAAACCAATCCTGTCCTTTTACTCTAATAATAGTGGCTAATATAAATGAATCACCTGACATATGGTGCTTACAATGGCAACTTTTACAAAGTGGAACTATGTTTAAAGGATCAAATCTAAGGTTGTTTGATTGACTCTTATATATAACGTGGTGCATTTCCGAAGTAGGTTGACCACAAACAATACAACTTGGATTAAGAGCGACATACTTAATCTGAATTAGACGATCAGCTTTGTTTCTAAGTGTTTTTACAGGGTTTCTTTTCATACTTCTACCATAACTTGTTTAACTGGATCAAATTCTAATTTACCTTCTTGATAACTCTGTCCATGCTCATTGCTAAGTTTTACTCTATTCTTCTTTACTTTAGGACTAGGTTGTATTAACTTCACTTCACCAGTAAGTGAGTCTGTTCTCTGTAATGATCTTCTACAGCGATATATTGTTTTTGGTGCTGGTGCTTCAAAAAATCCTTCTTCTGTTATCATTCCCTCACAACCATAGCCTTCTGATGTTTTAACATACCCTAAATCATCCCAAATCCTCCATACTAACTCTTTGTCATTATCTCTATACTTCTGATCTTCTAAGAGTAGGCTATATATACGTTGTTTAAGTGTCATAAATACTCTCCCCATTGTTCAGCTATAGCGTCTGCTATACCTTGAAATGTCTTGTTTCTAATCTTAGTTCTATTCTTACCACCTTTATTTATCCAATTAGAGAATCTAGCAGTCTTTCCATTTTTACACTTATATTCTTTATAATCAGAAACCTCCACTATATTTGTTGGTTCTAGTTTTGGTAATCCTTTTAACCACAAACAAGTGGTTTTTTTAAATGGTTCTCCAAACATATAAGGTTGAATAATTTGATCTGGTTTTCTCCATTTAGTAGACATGATACAAACAGGATTCTCTATCATTACTCTAGGACAGTCTAAATTAGTAAACTTCATAAAGAAATCAATACCTTCTTGCTGTCTACCATCTGCTATTTTTTTAGCAAAGTGTCTAGCTCCACTAACAGCTAAATGAGTGCAAGGTGGATGAGCAATAATCATATCCCATTTTTGTTTTAATATAGGAGTTACGTCTCCTTGGATGTGCCATTCTGGATGACCACCACTACAAGGTAAAATATCACAACTATATGCTTCATGCCCTAATTTTCTAAAAGCCTTACAAACTGTTTGGCTTTCTTCACAGGCTATTAAAATCTTCATACTCCTGCTATCCATTTAACCATTAATGAAAAGGATACAGCTCCTAGTAAGACTAATAAGAAGTCCTTTTGTATTCCAGTTAGTTTTATCATAATTTATATATCTTCTTAACTTCTAAAAGAATTTCTATTAAGTCAGGTATTTCATTTACTAAAAATTTTGGAAATGAAGCATAATGTCCTTCTTTGTCCTCTGGTTTTTCCCATGAATGGACTTTGGCTGGTATTTTGATACATAGTTGATTATTAGTATTAGTGCTTACATCAAAGATCCCATTTTGTACATCAATCAATTCAATAACTTTATTACGTTTTATTTTCATTTTTATTTAAATTTTTTAATCAT
>Ga0208904_1001033_pt1 | contig 20073 bp, 30 predicted proteins | sample AntAceMetag02UKB_FD_184774 | JGI IMG/M metagenome (GOLD analysis project Ga0208904, IMG submission 184774) | Saline lake microbial communities from Ace Lake, Antarctica - Antarctic Ace Lake Metagenome 02UKB (SPAdes) (version 2) | ecosystem: Environmental > Aquatic > Non-marine Saline and...
ATGTTAAACCAGTAGTTGAAGATAAATAATCAGTACCATCTGTTCCAGCACTAATAGCTGTCCCATTTCCTTTAAGAATACCTGTTATTGATGTAGATAGTGTTATAGCTGGTGTAGATGTTGCCGTAGCAACTGTACCTGCTAAACCATTAGCTGATACTACTGATACAGATGTTACTGTACCTGTTCCAGATACTGCTGTCCATTCTGGTGCATCTGCCCCCGCATTAGTTGTAAGAACTTGTGCTGCTGTTCCTATTCCTAGATTAACTAAATTAGTACCGTTATGATATAGTATATCTCCTGCGGTATAAGATAGACCTGCTATGTTTTGCAGAAACAGTGCTTCTGCATCTGTGATTTGGTCCATTAGACCTATTCCAGGATTTTGTGTTATAAATTGTGCCATGTTTTTATTATACTATATTTTGTATTAAAAGTCAATTATTTCTCTGCTACTACTACATTTAGTTTATTACAGTCAGCTATGAAAGCATCTATTTCAGCAATCTCTGCTGTAAGAGCTTCTTTCTTTTCAGTTAACTCTTCCATATTTACACCAACTACTTCATCGGGTAAATCTGTACCTGTTTCTGGGTCATATTTATTAGTAGCTGTAGCAAAACTATCTCCTGCTTTTACTAATGAGATTAACCCTTTCTCTTTTTTGTCCTTGTATGTTTTTAAATCTATCATGATTTTATTATAGGAATAAAATTTTAAATTTTATCCCAAATTATTATTAATTATTAATTTGGTATTCGTAATAACTTAAATCCCGCACCACCACTATCTGCTGCCCCGACCGACACTCTTTCAAGTGTTCCATTATCTACATCATACAACATAAATCTTGTATTCCCAGCAGTGGCATCACTATCTATTCTTGCATTTTCTACATTAACATTATCTCCTGTTCCAGAGGCACCTGCTGGGGCTGTTTTGAGAGAAATTTTACTTATACCTGTTCCTGTTGATACCCCTGATGCAAGTATCAAATCTCCTCCTGCTTTATCTGTTGCTGCACTTGTAGCTCCTCCTGCATTTACTGTTAAATCAAATCCTGCTGTATTTGCTACAGTTCCTCTTTCCATTCCTATGTTTCTTGCTGCTAAACCACCTATTCCTAGTATTCGTGTTGGACTCGTCGTCCCGATGCCGACGTTGCCTGCTATTGTTGTGTCACCTGTGCCGTCAACTTGTAATGTGCCATCCGTTTGAACATTGCCTGTATTTGATATAGTGAACCTTTCCACAGGAGCAGAGTCTGTTGAACCTCGTAGTGAAATTGCAAATTTACTCTGATAAGTTGAAACACTATTTTCTATTGCAGTAAGTAAAACTCCCGGATTATTTACTTGATTAAAAAAATCAAGACCAATAGAGCCCCTACCAATCTCACCCCCAGAGTTACCAGATTGAGATGAAAATCTGACAATTTCTGTCCCTGATGAATCTACTTCTAATTTACTTATTGGACTTATCGTCCCGATGCCGACGTTGCCTCCAGTATCTATAACCATTTTATGAGAACCCTTCCACATCCATGAATGCGAATAATCTGTTGCATCGGGGTCACTTTTCATCAAATATCCTGCAGCACCATCCCATGTTGGATTTGCCCAAAATGCAAGATAATTATCACTTCCTGTTTTATAAAATGCATCATGGCTATCCAAGTAAATTGTATCCAAATGAACATTCCCATTCACATCCAATTTATAATCTGGCTCCGTCGTCCCGATGCCGATGTTGCCGTCTTGTTTTATTGACATTCGAATATTAGCATCTGTAAAAGCATCAGCATTTCCAGTAAAAAAATGTATTTGACCTGATGAGCTTCTTACCCCTATTCCTAAATCATTAGTAGTGCCCCCAAGACTGAACTGCCCCATAAACGGAAGATTTCCTTCTGCCGATTCTTCTCTTTCACCAAAAATAATATAATTTGAAGTGTCTGCTGTGTTGTCTCCAATTTGCAACTTCGCCCCCGGTGCCGTCGTGCCGATTCCGACGTTGCCTTGATAATCAACTGCTCCAAGTCCTGTCCCGCTTGAATTTTGCCACTCCATTAAATTAGAAGTAATTCCACTCCCTTGTCGCACAACTATCCCTTTTCGATTAGAAGCATTAGTTTCAATACTTAATCTAGATGCATAGTTAATTTCGCCCGCATTAATAAGAATATCATTGCCATATGTAGAAAAATCACCTGCTGCTGATAAGGCCATTTTTAAACTTCCATCTTGTTTAAATTCAATTCTCTTAGCAGAGCCTGAATCTAATTCAATTTCTTCACTTCCTTTTAAATTCACATCACCTCCCGAATTAATAAATAGCTCCCCTATTTCTGCAACCTTATCGTCATATCCATAAATCTTCAAACCACTACTATCCGCACTTTGAGATAATGTTAGCAACTTATCTGGACTCGTCGTCCCGATGCCGACGTTGCCGTTGTTTAAGATAGTCATAGCTTCCGTAGCTCCAGCATTACCAGTAAGGAAATGCATATCAGCTCCAGTTGCTCCTACTCCAGTTGTTGTTTGTAAAGTTAAGTCAGCAGTAGTTGCTGTACCACCAATAATCTTTGGTGTTCTTAATCCTGTATTTGTTACATCCCAGAATAAATTAGCATTATCTTGTGCTAAGTTAGTAGAAGAATCTACAAATAAAATACTACCTGATGTTCCACTTCCAATACTTTCTCCAATAGCTATTGAAGTAACCGATGTACTCCATTCAGGAGCAGTACCACCAGCATTAACAACAAGACCTTCTCCTGCCGAACCAAGTCCAAGATTAGTCATAGCTGTACCATTATAATATACTACATCTCCATCAGAATAAGGTAAACCAGCAAAAGAAGTAAGAAATATCTCCTCTGCTTGTGTTAATTCATCTAATCCTCCTATCCCAGGGTTTTGTGTTATAAATCTACTCATTTTTTATTATATTAAACTCTAAAACTAGCACCATGTACTTCGTATAGTTTCTTAAATCTCTGTTCAACAACAGATAAATCACGTTCTTTTTGGTCTAGCATTTTTGCTTTAGAATTTAATTCTTTTATCGTTGGTAAAATATGACTCTCTTCTTCTCTCCTAGTCTTCTTTAGATTATCTATGTCTTTCTCTATAATAACTTTATCTTCATTACATTTATAAATGTAATCTTTGTATTCTTCTATATCAATTTTATTATTGTCTCTTATATCTTTTATTTCAGAAATCAAATCTAGTTTATTCTTTTCTAGTTTTTCTAATTCACTTGTCTCTTTAATTAATCTTAACTTTTTATTTTCAAGATTATTAATCTCTCTTTTAAATACATCTAAATTAGATAACCATTGTGTCTTTTCTTGATTAAATTTACTAAATTTTCTACTAAAATCATCTATATCTTTAGATAGTGATTCCTTTTCCCTATTAACTATTCCTTTCTCTAATCTATTTGCATTAATAGTATTTTGATATATCTCTTTTATATTATCTAATTTTGTTTCTTCTAATTTTAATTCAAGAGAAACAGAAGTTAATTGTTCTGTGTCTTCTTTAATTTTATTAAAGACATCATTTACATATTGATTAATATAAATTGTTATATCATTTCTTATTTTACTTAAATCTTTCATACTAAACTTTTAGTTCTAATAATGGATAATGTTCCTTGAATGTCTTATTGAATCTTGCAATCATCACATCAAGATTTCTCTTCCTTCTTTCTAATAATTTATGTTCTAATTTGATTGCTTTCTCAGCAGAACCAACAACTTGCTGTTCAGATAATATCTGTGCCTTTAATTCTTTAAGTTCTTTCTTATCAGATTCTAGTTCTTTCTCTGACTTAGATATATCTTTAGATAGACTATCCTTTAGTTTATTTAGTTCTTTATCTGAATTATTCTTATCTTTCTTTAGAGACTTAATAGATTTCTTTAACTCTTTCTCAATAGATAGTGCTATATCAACTGATATACTTATATCAGATAATATACTATTTTTCTCTTCTATCTTCTTCTTTAGTTGGTTTAAGTTATATGTATCTAATTTCTTATTATCATCTAACTTCTTCTGTGCAACCTCTATACTAACTAATGAATTTAATTCATTTCTTTTAACATCATCTTCTTTCATTGACAATCCTAATTCTTTATTGTCTAATTCTATCTTTCTTGCTCTTAGTGTTTCCAACTTACCTTTAGATTGGTTAGTTATTGTTACTGTTTTTTTATTCAATTTATCTATCTCATTCAAAACAGACTCTTTATTTAAAAGAGCCTGAGATAAATCTTCACTAACTATACTCAATTCTACTTTGAGATTTTTAAGTTGCTCAACAGAATCATTGATTTTTTTCTCTTGTTTTGAAATTTGCATGTTGTTTAGACACCACAAACTACAGCTTCCACAGATATTGTTCCATAATTTGAAGCAACACCAGTTTCTTTTACTGATATTCTATGGTATTTATTTGATATATCTACTGGTAATGAGAACCTTGTAACTGATGTTAATACACCATTTACTGTGGCAGCACCTGAACCTGAATCGGTTAATGCTTCATCATTTATAAATGCACCTGTGACATTAGATAATAGTAATGTACCTGAAGTATCAGCTACTATTTCTGTATCAGATTCAATTATACCTGTAGCACCACCGTTTCCTGTAACAAGTAAACCTGCTGTAAATCCTACTGATTCTGCATCATATCCTAGTGTACCATATGTTGTAGACTGAACGTGTGTAAACTCTCTGTCTGTCAAGGTAGATGTACCATCTGAAACAGCTTCATTAAGAAGTCTATACCAGTTAGTTCTATCAGAACTTGATTCCATTATTACCTCTACGGAGTTGGTTGTTTCACCTGCTCCTGCTGTATAGATACAATCTAATTCAATCTTAGAACCTTCTCCAGTTTCTATAATCTTACTTGCTGTACCATCAAAGTCATAATAGTTTTTCAAAGCAACTGCTGTAAATATGTTAGTAGTTACATTCTTTGATCCAATTATTACTGCTGGGTCTTGTATTACGTAATTTAAACTCATAATATTTTTTGTTTAATTATTATTTGCTTTTTTTAGAAGATTTCTTTTTCTTGTCTTTTTTCTCTTCTTTAACTTCTTCAACTTCTTCTACCACTTCCTCCTTAACTTCTTCAACTACATCCTCCACTACTTCTTCTTTTACTTCCTCTACTTTAATCTCTTTAGAAACTTCTTCTTCTAAGATAAGAAATGAATGTAAACCTTTCCAAAATACTGCATGTTCTGTAGGAATATTGTTTAGTTCTCCGTTAGCTTCAATAGTATATTTAGTACCACCTTTAACTTGGATTGAAATTGAATTATCTGTATTGTTAATTATTTTCATCTTGTTATTTATTTACTAATAATATCGAATGTCCATGTACCTAGTGTTGTAATATTGATTGTATATTCTCCTTCATCTGTAATTTCAATATCTTCTTCTGAAGAAACATATCCATCTTGTGAAGCGAATACTACATTCCTACCATGTCCATTAAGACTTGCTCCGAAATATTCAGAACCTGCATGGAAAATAGATACTTCATATATACCTTCTTCTAAAGTTATTACTGTTGAAGTTCCAACCCCAGTATCTGATAGACTTATATCTATCTCTACTACGTCTTCTCTTTCATCTAAAGCAGTTAATACTTGGTCAACTGTTACTGATGTTCCGTTGTAACCTCTTAACCCTTGTATACCTTGTATACCAATACCAGCATCTCCTTTAGCACCAGTATATCCTCTTACTCCTCGTTCTCCCTTTTCTCCCTGAATTCCTTGGATAGCATCCTCTATAACAACTTCATCTGTTATTATTGTCTTAATTCCTATTACTCCAACTGAAGCGATAAGTCCTGCGAGAAATCCTGCAATTATATTTTTTATCATTTTTTTAATCAACTAATTAATAAAGCCCAATAGGGCAGCCAGTTAAAGTACTGGCTAAACTAACGTAAATTGATTTACGCTGGAGTAACTGAAATACCTGATGTTGCTGCTGTAGGAATGTTTCCTGTAATCATCACTTGGTCTGCAGTAGTCATGAAACTAGCACAGTTAAATGTTGCTAAGTTGGCAAAATTCAAAGTTCCTTTTACAAGAGATGAAGCACTTGCTCCAGCAATTGTTAAAGCAATACCTCCTGCTGTATCAATAGAAGCCATAAATATCGGATTGATAAATAGGTTTGTAAATAATACATCTGTATTAGCTGCTACCTTCAATAGAAGTGCATCTGCATCACTTGAAGAAACCATCCAGATACAATCTCTGAAAATGTTTGATTTGAACTCTTGTGCTGATGTTACTTGGTCAATTGTGAATACTGTTCTAGCTGCACTTGTAACAAGTGTATCTGAACCGAATGTACAGTTATCATATGTTCCTGAATCAGAACCACATAATACTTCTGTAGCTGTTGTTAGGTCTAGGTTATCTGCTACTCCAAAAACGAATGAACAGTTTTGGTATAGAGAACCTTCTCCACCTTCTTCTAATACGTGTAGTCCTGTAGCTGCTGTTGCTGCTTGGATGAACTTAATGTTTGAGAAACTGTTTCTAGTTCCTGTTACTTTTAGAACGTAAGCTGTTGTAGCTGCTGTTGCTAATTGTACTTTAGCACCTTGTTGTACTAATCTTCCGAAGAAGTCCATACCTACCAAGTTAATTCTACTCTTTGTCCAAGCAATACCTGCTGTAAGACTATGTGTTGAATTTGTTGATAAAGCAATTGTGTCTCCAGAACCTGCTGCTGCATAAGCAACTGCTAATGTCTTGAATGCTTGGTCTGCGGATAGTCCAAGATTTCCATCTGAACCATTAGTTGCATCTACAAAGTAAATGTCTCCTGCTCCATTTGCTCCCAAAACCATTGGAAGTGAACCTGTAACTGGGATTCCATAACTGGAAATTCCGTTAGGATATTTTGTTGTTGTCATATTAATTGTTTTAGTAATTTAATAATATTTGTTCTATTAATTTCAGAGTTATGTAAGTGTATTGGGATATATCCAAGACTTGCTAATACTTCATTCTTAGTAGTGTCTTGTTCATGTCCGTCTATCTCTATTGCATAATTTCCGACTACAAAATCAATCTCTCTATTTTGGATTATCCATCGATGCTTAAAAGGTATATGTAACTCTTTAAGCACCTCGTAGAATATCCTTTCTGGTTTCGTAGATTTCTTCTTGTCAATATTGTATCGCATTTCTCGTGTTATTTAACCTTGGCGAATAAAGATTAATACTATGTCGAGGTAGGGTAACGTACCCTACGAACGGACTAGGAAGCGTATGCTTCTAAATCACCTTTAGAACCCCATGTTCCTAACCATCCTCTGGAGTAGTTTGCCCAACGAGCATCTACTGTGAAAGTATGAGTTCTAGTCAAAATATCATAACTTTGATCTAGTCTCTTTTCTTGTCGGATGTCTTGAAATAATAGATTCTCTCCTGCAACTGTAACGAACCAAGCTGAAGCTGAACCTCCTTGTTCTGAGTTCAAGAACTTAGACATAATTAGGTCAGTTGTACCTTTGTACACGTTGATAGCGTTGTTTGCTGACTCAGGTGTTAATTCTGAATCAAGAGTTTCCATAGCCTTCTTTTCAAGGTCTAACGGAGTAATAAGTTGTTTCTTACCAGCCATAGTAACAGCTTTACCATTATCTGTTTCTTGCTTATCAACTGCTAATCTTGCTGTGAAATAGTTGTCATGTGTCAACTTGATTCCTGTAGCAGATGCATTTGATTGAGTAGAACCGAAAGCGGATTGAGTAGGGTGCACAGTTGAAAACTGAGGCACTGAATCTCCATACCATGTTACGGTTACGTCATTAACAGATTTAGTAGTAGCGAAGCCACCATTGAATAGTTGCAAACCAGATTTGTCTTGCTGATAATTCATCGTGCGAGTCAAATCTTTCATTGCGTCTAGTTCTGATTGGTAATTGTTGTCGTCAAGTAGATTTTGAGTCATTTGAACAGAACCCCCATAGTTGTTGTATGTGATTTCTGTCAAATAAGTCTTATCTCTGTCGACTGTAGGAATTGCATCTCCTTCAGCAAATTCGGATACTGTTGAGAATCCTGTCTTACCTTCGAAGTTCTTTTTTCCTACTGTGCCTGAAGCACGATTTAAGATATTGAAAATACCTGGAGTATATTCCATATCGCCTTGGTCCGCAAAATCTAAGATTTCAAGACCAACTCCTGGGATTTGAAATCCCCATGTTCCTGTTGTTTCAATCATAATTTTTACGAATTAAATACGGATGACTCCAAAATACTAACTATAGCTCTTGCCGAGTTTAGTGGGTCTAGTCCCCATGTTGCGTACTGTGCTGTTGATGTAGTTGCTGTAGATTCATCTAGCGTATCTTCATCATCCAAATCCATTCGGTAACCACTTAGGTTTGAACCTGTCGTAGTACCAATAGTTGCGTCAGTTTCTGCTGAATAAAGTGTCATTTGTGACAAATCAATTCTAGCAGTTACTTTAGCAACTGTTGAGTTTGTTGATGTAGCTGTAAATGTTCCTACATAACTTCCAATTTCAGCTCCAGTAGCACCTGATGTTGTCATAGGTGAACCATTAGATTTAAGAATAGCATTTACATGACCGAATACGGCTGTACCTGTTGTTCCTAACGCCATGAATCCACTAGATAACACAACTGAATCCATAACAGTAGTAACTACAGAATTTGTAATTATTTCCTTTCTAAGGATTTGTGCTCCATGTGAGTCTAAACTTCCTGCTTTATAAAAAGACATTAGTTTTTTTTGGAATTAAATAATAATACTTATTTAGATTCACTTGCTAACAAACGTCTGATGGCATCAGGATTCTTAGTTTTAAGTTCCTTATACCTAGCTTCGTTACCACCCATGTTTTTGTTGATATACTCAACCTCCATAGGAGATAATTTCATAGGGTCATCTTTATTAGGTTCTTTATGAGTATGTGGATTATTGATTACTTCTTTCGAATCCTCAATAACACTTTCTTCACGACCTAATAATCTATAAGCATCTTCATAAACAGATGAGAAATCATCTTCATCTTCTAGGTTTCCAATGTTAAACATTGAAAGTTTTCTATCAAATGCGGATTTTTTCAAGCCAGCTTCATCATTAGAAGGAGAAAACTCAGGATGTTTAGCCATAAACTTATTCATAGCTTTGTCCTTATTCTTCTCACGAGATTGCTGCTCCTTCCTATTGAGCATCTCCTCTACCTTCTTCAAAACGTCAGTATCTTTAGGTTCTGGATTATCTCCAGCTCCTTCCAATTCTTTCAGTTTAGAAGCTAATTCTTCTTTCTCCTGTTCTGTTAGTTGCTTTTTAGAACGGATGTCCTTTATTTCGCTAACAAGATTATCTTTTGTCTGAAGCAAAGTAGCATTTTCAGCTTTAACTTTTTCTAGTTCCTCCTCAGGAGTAACTGTAGGTTCTTCAGTAACCTTCTTGATAGGATTTCCATCCTTATCTTTTTCATCGTTCATACTTTTACACTTTTTATACTAAATTTTAATCCGAAAATTAAAATCATTATTAATCCCTTTTTTACTTGGTTGAGTCCAAGAGTGGTCGTGTCCACTAAAGTTTAAACTACACTATTTAAAGTAGTGTGTGCAAGAAAGGGTATCGACCACCCCCATCCTGCACAGACTACTCTAAAGCAATCTGCTATGTTATTTATATCTTACCACAAAATAACATCTTTGTCAAATTATTTGTATCTTTTATTGTCTGACTTATCTAACTTTGGTTTAGCTTTCATTTTCTTTTTAAAATGTAATGTTCGTAAGAAAGCTCCTCTAGTTAAATCTCTTGCGTTCTCTTCTTGTGCAGAGAAATATCTAACAATATCTTTATTCATTAAAGCCTGTAGATAGTTAGTTAAACCATCTATAGCTTTCATCTCTTGAAATATTTTCTTTTCTAATTCAGGGTCTATTATTGTCCCCAATATATCACCATACCTTCCTAATAGCTCTTGTTCTAATTCGTCTATTGTGAATTTATCCATATATTAACAAGTCATATTTGACTGAAGATTAGCTAATTGTCCTAATTGTGAACCAGCTTCACCACCTTTTGCTCCTCTTGTCAAGTTGTTGGCAGTGTTTTGTGTTGGGTCAGTACCCATACCTTTATCAACCTCTCGACCTGGGTCTGGTTGTGGATTAAGAACATTCTTATTAATTATCTTCGTAGGGTCATCTCCCATCTTCTCTGCTGTCATAGCAAGTAGTTCTTCTTTGTCTACCATTTCTGGGAAGAAACTTAGGTATACTCTTACCTTCTCTAACTGTAGAGCCTTCTCAATCTCTTGTGAGCCTTCACTCTTAGGAGATACAACTAATACAATATCTGATCTAAAGTTACGTATGTATCCTGGTGTGATAGCATCTATCTCTATCTTCTGTCCAGATTCCTTTTCTGTTATCTTTGACCTTGCTTGTAGTTGTTGTTTGTTAGGTAAGTTTGCTCTACTCTTATAGAACTCAATTATCTTGTTACCTCTCTTACCACTTGTTAATACTGTGTTGTTTACTTTAAAGGAATTGAATACTTCATTGCTATCATTAACTCCATCTTTTCCAAGAATACTTTGTAGTACTGGGAATTTAGGGTCTGTCCAAGCCTGTAAAATGTTAGCTCCTTTCAAGAAAGCTTTTCTCTTAATAGCAGTCTTAGCCATCCTTGTGAATATACCTAGTATAGCTGTAACTCCTTCTGCTGCGACAGAGATTTCTCGTGCCGTAGTTCTATCTCCCTGTCCAGCGATACCCTGAGATACTGCGTCAACAGAAGACTCTGCCATTACATTCCTTGTATATTCTAATATAAATTGATGCCAGTTATCAGGAGTTCCTGGTTCTAGCTTCATTATTGATTGATTGATAGGTAATCCCTGTGTATCATAAGGAATCCTTCTTCCTGGTCGTAGATAATCATCTTCTATATCATCGTAGCCAGCCATTAGTATAGGTGGGAAAATAGATAGGAATGATTGGTCTAATAACATATTAGTCAATACGTTTAGTATATCTTGCCATGCACTTAACCTATCTGGTAGTGATTTACCATAGAAGAAATCTGCACCAAAGAAATCAAACCTAACATCAAAGAAAGGTAATTCCTTATGGTTGAATGGTAATGGAGATGCCTCCATGTTTCCATTCTTATCTATAATTGGGTTTAACCACAAACCATTAGCTATAATAACAAACTGGTCATTATCAGCATCATAGTATCTTAGTACTTCTACGTTTCCTTCTTCTGTGAAATCTGAAATATAATCTCTATAGTATGGTCGTAATTCATCTTCACCATAAATAGATTTGAATGGTAGTACATCCTTGTATCTTGGATACATTGTCCATTCGTTATGAAATTGTTCCCAAGTGATTTCGCTTCTCCAGAAACAATATGGTTGTTTTTTAATATTATTAATACCTACAGAAGCTGGGTAAAATTCCTCTAAAGGAACTATGTAAGCAGGTAGTCTAACTTCTTTCTCTGTATATTCTTCTACAGTTAAGTCACCACCAATACCCTTGACATTTCTCTTTTTTCGTGTCTTAGTAAAGATATCTTCATATCCAATAGCAGTCCCTTTAACAATAGCTTCCAATAAAAAGTAGACCATGAATTCATCATAGTCATCTAAATCTTCTGCATACTCATACAGAGCTGTTAATATTGTGCCCTTTCTATAATCTTCATCACCTCTTCCCTTGAACTGTGCCATTGGAAGTACTGATGTAACCTTACCTAAAACAGCCAAAACTTTAGACCTTGTAATCTGGTCATGTGCTCTAGCTTGCCAATCTTCTATACCTTCTCTCTCGTCGATATTTGTTGTAAATCGTCTAACAGAATCTTCAATATAATCTATGATATTTCTATTATCGAAATATTCATAAGACCTAAATCTTTGGTCACTACAATAACGAAACTTATCAGTCATCTCACTGAGTAATAGTTTCTCATCTACTGTAGGGATTTCAGATTTATTATCGTTTGATATATCTGTTAGGATAGTTTTTTCTTTTCCCATATTCATTTCATTATAACACAAAGCGATTTAAAAGTCAAATCTATTTGACTACCATTGTAGAACATGCTAACTCTGCCTCCTTATTATGTTCTGCACTATGTCGCATCATGTATACATTTGTTTGTAATGAATCTAATGATTCCTTATAACCTTCTACATAATTTTTAAGTTTCCTTGTCAGTTCTGCTTTATCTTCTTTCTTCTCCCAGAATGTTCTATCTTCGAATCTATTATCGATTTCATCAATATCGTACCCTATAGGGGGCATTTCTTGATAACACTCCCCAATGTACCCTTTGTTAAAATAAATGCGGTAGAAGCCATGTTTAATACGTTTAACTTTAATATGTGGACTTATACGTTTACAGTCCTTTAAAAACCTTCTAAAATACCTACTACCTGTATGTTTATACGCTTGTCTAAAATCTCCATGCATAATATTTTATTTAAATCCTATAATTTTTTCTTCTGATTCTAGTACATCTTCTGCTAATTCAATTGTAACTATCTCTAGTTTAGCTTCATTCTTTAATGCGTCTTGTATATCCTTAGCAAAACCAAATTTAATTATTCTATATTTTTTCATCATAAATGTGAATAAAATGAATATTTAATTCATATTAATATCCTACTGCCCTTTTCTTAGTAAACCTTTGACCCTTGACAAACTTATCTTTTACTTTTCTAACTTTATGACTCCTATCTCTTAAACCTAATGCCAAATATTCTAAGGCAGAACGATAATGTGAAGTACCATCATGTCGTGGTTTAAGTGATACTGTAAACTCTATACCCTCTCTTTTAACTTTAGGATAAGCTGCATTCATTATACATAAATCAAACCATTTAGTATCATCATTCATATTTAGTTCTATACCATTAAATATAAGTTTCTTAGTTTCTCCTTTCCTAGCTGTAAAATGTTTCCATTCATCTCTATAGTTCATTATAATACCATGGTCTCTTAGAACAGATATAACAGTATCATCAGTTACATTATTCTGGAATCTACCAGCAGGATCACCAAAGTGTGTCCCATGTTTCCAATACTTATGTTCATCTATCTTCTCTAAGTCTCTATCTGTATATTGATATGAATTATCTGATTCAACTATTCCAGTAATAAAAGGTACAAAGAAATCAATATTCTTATTACTCATTTGATATGTATCAATGATTCTTAATTTACCGTTGATTAATTGTGACCAGATAATAGCTGTATCATCAGTTTTACCAAAGTCCCAACCAGTATATAGTGGTAGACTAGGGTCATATTTGAATATTCCCTTCTCTACATTCTTTTCATTCCAGTCAGGATATACCTTACCTGTTAGAGATTTAGAATATGATATGTCTACTTCCTGTGCCAGTTCTTCTTTTGTTCTAGTTGCTTTCTCAAATTCATACCAAGAAGCATCTTTGAAAGGATGTTGAGACCAATGCATAGTGTGAATACTAATTAACATCTCTCTAATCATAGCATAATAGTTATATCCATTAGGAGTAGAGTTAGCTAATCTACAGTTAGTAGAATCTTTAGAACCTTCCCAAGCACCCTTAGAATAGTCCCAGAATCCTAACTCATCGAATAGGATAGCAGTCTTACGTGCACCTCTACCGAACTTCTCACTCATAGTATCACCTGTTATTTCATTTCCATTAACAGGATTCTTTAACAACATCTTCTTCTTATGTTGTTTCATATTAAAACGTTTTGGTAATATCCACTGTGGTAATGATTCAATAGTATATTCTATCTTACCAAAGAGAGAATCAATAGAACCATTATCAACTAATGCTTCCTTATAAGAACCAATTAGTATAGCTGTACCCTCACCAAATAACCAATACCATATAGGTATATATACAAAAAATATCCATGATGCTCCCATGTCTCTTGATTTCTCAGCAAAAGCATCTTCACCTTTATCAATCCTATCTATAAACCACTTTGATGCATCCTCTTGGAAATCAAAGGCTATGAAAGGAAGATGTTTAACCTCTGTCTTAGGGGAGTAAGTCCAAGCAAAGTTATTTAACCAAAATAAGAAACCTTCCTTATTATTATAAGAGCCATCTGTTTGTATACCCTTACATAGTTCTATAGTCCTTGCTCTGGACAGGGTATAGTTCTTACGACCAGTGTAACATGCATCATTAATCTTGGCACGAAGTTCTAACTTCTTTGTATAATCATCAGAATTAATATACTCATTAAAGACACGATTACGTCTAATAACCTCTTCTTTTTTCATTAAAGCTATCTTACTCTGAGCATTTGACATATCTTCAGTATTCATTATTTATTCAGACTTTCTTTCAACTGCGTGTTCTCTTTGTTTAATAACAGTCTCCATAAGTTCTTGTGGTGATAATCCATCTTCGACTTTAGATAGATGAGCTATATGTTCTGTAGCTTGTCCTTGTATAATCTGTCCCTTATCAAACAATATACCAAATAAAGTACCGAAGTCCTTTAGTGACATCTTCTTCAATTCAGCGTTAGAAATCATAGATAGCTTCTTAGCCATGAGCTGAGCAAGAGTATCTCTATTACTTAGTACTAATTTCTTTATATCCGCCCCTTCTAGTTCTTTTTTCTCAGCAGCTTTAATCTCAGACTTAGGAGAAGCCACCGCCCTAGATGCCATAGCATCCAATACCAAATCATATGTATCTTTACTTATACCATATTTATCAGGATTATTCTTTACTTCCGCATAGTTACGGTATACTGCACCTTTAATAGCTTTAGCATCCTTATAGTGTTTATCAAATCCATATTGAATACCAACATCATATATAGTCTTAGATGCCAGCATCATGAATAATCCTGTCTTCTTCTCTGTCGATAATTGTATAGCCATTACTTTTTAGTATAATAGATTGTACCTCTTTTCTTCTTAGCTGCCTTATCTGCTGCCTTCTTATGGGCTTTAGCAGCTTTAGCCATAGCTTCCTTCTTTATCTCCTGTGCCATGAATTTAACCTTACCAGCTCTAGTGACCTGGTTATTCTTATCACGAGTGGGAGCATTCTTAGTACTCCTATTCTCTTTGATAATACTCCTCTTCTCATCAATTGCATCTTGTTTAGCTTTAAGGATATTTTTATATATCTTTCTAGCTGGAGTTGATACTATTCTCTTAATCTTTTTTCTTATAGACATATTACTTAGAGTGTCTCTTCAATTGGTCGACACGAACCTTACAAGTTTTTAATGTAGGATATATTTTAGGCAGTAACCTGCCGCCGATTAGTTTAATCTTATATCCATTTTTACGTTTAACACATTTCATATACTTGGAATACTACTTGGTGACAAGTAACCCTTGACAAGTATTAATTTTTATTTATAATATAGATAGTATATCATATATAGGATATATTGTCAACCATATTTTGTAATACATAATTTATATAATATATATAAATTTTAGTTATGGTAGATATATACTACTACCACTATCGCCCCCCTCACCCCTGCCCCCAAACACTTAACCATTTGACTGTACCAGATAACTATGTTCTAATACTATACTACTATGTTGCTTATACAGTGCTATATGATGGTGGGGGTTATTGGTAACTAGCAATACACCTAGAGCCATTCTAAGTGTTGGTTGTATTGGTTATTTAGTATAGCTATAACCTTGATAGTAAGTATTGATTGATAGCCGTGCTATGCACTGTCGCTAATTATTGTACTTCAGTATCTTAGTATATATCTATTATATCATAGATGATGTGCTTTGTCAAGGGATTGTGTACCGATAATAACACCTATGTATATGCTTTTGTCTGCACTGTTGTGGCTGTGGTATATACATATGAGGTATATATGAGATACATATGAGGTACATATAAGGTACATATGTGGTATATATGATCTCATATAACCTTAGTATACTAATACACTGATATTGGCTATGACAGTACTATACCTTAATATAATGCTACTCTATATCTATGCTCTCTATAGAGGTTTTTGTCTGTGGCCCCGATTTGAACACTGTACTGTATAGGCTACCCTGTATATGATCCCCTTGTTTTTGCTACTGTCTTTATATAGTTATATCCCTTTATATATGTATATGGTGTTTTTGTAGATTGTGGGGCAGATTTGACGATAGTTAGCCATATATTAAGGCTTGAAATTGAGTTCTAAGGGGTTTATATTGTTATCGCTATAACTTATACCTGTTAATTTGGATAATCCAAAGGTTGACAAGAATAGGTTATTGTGTTATAGCAGTTATCCCCCTTTACTTTTAACAGGTGAGTGATATACTTTCATTAAGAAGTTAAAACATTAATATAAGAAGACTTCTTATAATTATTATGGAAAAAGAATACAAAGCAAATGGTTTAGTTTATGGTAAATACTGGGGAGGGGGGGAGGGATCTTATCAAGCAGAGTCTTATCAATCTAAAACAAAAAAAGGACTTGATAAACTTATAAACAAAGGTGTTAATGATGGATCTATAGACTCAGGAATGGGTTATCAAGAAATTTTAGGTGCTTTTATGATAGTTGAAAAGATTATAACTATCAAAAAAGACGGGGAGGAATACAAAAGAAGTGAACACAATGGTGAATTTTATGGTAATTTAGCAGAAAAACAACAGGACTTTTTAGAAAGTGTTAGCTGTGAATTGTAAGTTTATAAATTAATAGTTAAATAATATGATGGATACAAAAACATTTGAATATATAATTTTAGAAGATAGGAGATGGAATAATCAAGAATTAAAACTGTTAAAAACAGTTAAAGCAAATGATGAAACAGAAGCTCGTAACAAAGTTTTTAGATGGTTGATAGATAATCAAGGTTGCTCTGTTGATTGTGCATTAAAGGATCAAGGATACTATGTTTTATTACTTAATAATGACTATTATTTAAATAAAAAATAACCAATAACATGATGAAACATATAAGGGAGATAATCCTTGCTGATGACATATATAAAGGTGTAGTTAAGGATCATTTAAAAGAACAAAGGGAAAAGGAATTAAAAAAGGAATTACTAAGGGATATAAGTAAATTAGTAGCTTCTGTTGTAGGTATCTTATTTACTTTATATTTTTTAGGGTTTTTGGTAGTTTGTGGGGCGATTGCAAGTGGCTGTGATGGCTCTGATCTATTAAGTCAACATTATCAAGATATAGTGGGGTTTATAATTAAATAACATGACAAGAAAAATAAAAAAAGATGTGTATCCGATCGTAACTAGTTGTATAAGAGAAAAAGGGATTAACTATGTTAAAAAGGTAGTTTTTGGTGATATAATTGATCGCTACGGAGTAAATACAAATGAAGCCGTTGCGATTAGTACTTTTATTAGTAGTAGAATGTTTAAAAAAGAAATACTTAATAACTTAAAATAAATATGAAAAATACAACCATAATTAAAAGGATAGCAAAGAAAAGCGAAAGTTTTAAAAATACACTAGCAAAGAACTGTCAAACTCATGCAACAGCTCAATGTAACGGTGAATATTATTTTGATGAAGATACAAAGTGTTGGACTATGCCGATTGGCAAAACTAGAGAAGCTAAGATCATAACACGTATATTAAAAATGACTGGTACAACAGATATGCCTGACTTTTTAACCTTTCAAGGCGATTGCAGGGGATTAGTTATCTACATGGATGAAAGTAGAATGGATGAAAAGGAAAAGGAACTGTGCAGGGAATTAGGACTGGTGATGGACTTTGGTGGCAATTACTCAATAATGAAAAACTAAGATGAAATACATAGTAATATTAAATATAATATTAACCATTATATTTATTATATGTTTATTCTACTGGGATTATACATTAACAAAACTAATTTTAAAATAATAACATTACCCCCCTGATAATATTTAAGGGGGTTTTGTTGTGTTTAAAAACTATCATGAACATAGATAAATTAAGAGTGCCTAAAGGGCAAGACAAGCGAGTTAAAATAACTGAACTGGACAAGCTAGAGATCAAAGCACTGAACAATAGAGGTGTACCGATTAGAGAGATAGCAAGGCAATTTCAAGATGTATGTTGTCGCAGATCAATACAATATATCATCTACCCAGAAAGACTGGACAAGGTGAAATCACAGTATAAGGAACGTAGAAAAGATGGGAGGTATTATGACAAGGACAAACACAGACTGGCTATGAGTAAACATAGACAGCACAAACGGAATTTGCATAGTAAAACAATTTAATGTCGCAACCTAAATATACAAAACGCAGGATGAAAAAGTTTAGGTGTCTTTACTGTGGTGAAGTTGGATTAGCTAGACAAGGTAGATTATATTGTGGGGCGAAATGTAAAGATAAAGATTATAATAAAATTATTGGATAATCCAAATAGTTATCAACAATAATGTTGATTAAGTTATCAACAATAATATTGATAGAGTTATCCACAGTTGTAATTTGCAAGAACTAAACAATGAAAGTATAATATCAATATGATTAAGTTACAAAAAGTTAAAGAGGGTTATCTTGTATTCTTTACTAACGGAGGAATGACAACAGTTGAATTAAAGACAAGTTTAGCCAATGCTTTTTATACTGTTAAATTCTATTCTGATCTAGTTGGTATAATTAAAAAGGTCTGATTTACCAAAAACACCCTATTCTGACGGCTCAACAGAGCCATGAAATACAGGTCAATTTTAACAATTTACAAAACAGCCCTTCTAAGCGATTGAAAATACAAACAGGTACATTATATTAAAACAGAGCTTGGGTGGCAAGCCCCCCCTATTATTAACACTTTAGAAACGATAAAATGACTAAACCAACAACAGTAAAATGTAGAGTATGTGGACAGAAAGCTGTTGGTTGTTTTTCACCAGATTTAGATATACAAGGTCTATGTTTTTGTAAAAAACACAAAGAAGATGTAATGTCAGAATACATTAAAATAATATCACTAAATAGATATAAATGTAATTATAAAGAAATAAAATGACTAAACCAAAATTTAGTAAACATATACAAGATACTGGAAGACCTAAACAAAAAAGTTATGTAGAATATGTAAGGGAAAGCAAGTTAAGGGAAATATTAAAACGCTGTAATAATAAAGAATAAATAACTATGAATAAACTAAAAGAATTAAAAAAATATATACAAAAAGAAATTCCTGAGATAATTGAAGATTTTGAAGAACAGGAACAAATAACAGACCAAGTAGGTAATTGTGTTTCCCAAGTTGTAAGACCAACTGGAAGAATAAATACTTATGAAAGACCAATAACCCTAGAAGATGTTTTGAGAGTTATAAGAAATAAAGATAGTTTTAAGAATGATATGAATTTATACAATGTGAGAATATCTATTATAAATAGTCCTAAAATAGATTTTATTTTTAATGACAGTATGGGTAGGATGTTAAATTGGGAATTAAACAAACCACTTGACCAACAATCAGAAAAAACAATTGAGTTTTTGCACGAATTATTAACTAAAAAATAAATAACTATGGATAAAAAAGAATTTATAAAAAAAGCAATAGAGGGAGGGGGGGATAAATATGAACCAACTTCTAGTATTAAAAAAATTAGTTTTGATAGAAAGGATGAAACATTTATGATATGTTATAAAGATAACTATAAATGTACTGACCCTTATTCTTATGCTGAATTAGTACTAGACCCAAAATCTTGGGAAGCAGTTGGTAAGGTTGAAGGGTGGAATAAGTATGATGAGAAAGAATATTTTGCACCAGAATATAGAAATAAAATGCATCAAATGATAGACCATTTAGTAGAAGGAGGAACAATAGAAAGTTATATAGAAACATTATAATAACGGATCAAGGCGAAAACGCCACAATAATGTTCTTTTAAAATTAAATAACCAAAGAAATGCTATTAGTGAGGAGGTGATACCATGAAAAAGCCAAACAGGACTTTTTTAACTCGTAAGGGTAGAACTAACAGACACCACATTTTAGCCAAATC
>Ga0208904_1001034_pt1 | contig 20060 bp, 36 predicted proteins | sample AntAceMetag02UKB_FD_184774 | JGI IMG/M metagenome (GOLD analysis project Ga0208904, IMG submission 184774) | Saline lake microbial communities from Ace Lake, Antarctica - Antarctic Ace Lake Metagenome 02UKB (SPAdes) (version 2) | ecosystem: Environmental > Aquatic > Non-marine Saline and...
GTAATCTTTTTCTAATTGTTCTGCTTCACCTGGGTCATTGTCTCTTGTCGCTTCACTTGCTAATTCGTCTATTTTATTGAAAGCATCTAATATTTTTTCTATTTTTTTACTCATTTTTGTTGTTTTATATTTATTAATTAAAATTAAATAGGTTTTGTTGTTCCGCCTTTATTGCAATTTGGGCAATATTCTATTTCATGATCATCTTTTGCTAAGGAATAAAGATCTTCTTCTTCTCCATCCCAACCGCAATGTTCGCATATCATTAATCTGTTACCATCTTCTGGCTCTTCTTTATTTTTTTCTTTCATTTTATTGTTTTAGCTGTTTATGATTCTGCATCAAATTCACAATAACCTTCTTTTTTAACGCATTTATAGATTTTTTTCCCTAATTGCAATCTTGCATACCATGTTAATAGTTGTTTTGTTTTCTTTTCAGTTATGTCAAACTTCTTCATCAACATTTCATCATTGTACGAATTATGTTCATTGAAGAATTTATCTAATTTAGTTAGAAATCCTTTTAATTCTTTTTTACATTTTTTAATCCCTATCTCTACTTCTTCCAAATCATCTGTATAGTAACTAATTTCATTTGGCTCGTTTTCTTCACAACCAAAGAATTTTCCATCATCACTATTTTGAACCCCAAACCAAAATTTTCCTTCAATGTCTCCGCTATAATATCTACCCATTTTATTATATTAATTAGTTATAATGTTATTTCCTTTTAAGTTACTGATGGCAAATTCTCTGTATTCTTCATCAGTAGTTGTTAGTTTTTGTTTTTTATCGTCAAAAAAACGTTCGTCAAATTGATCCTCTCTTTTTTGAATTCTAATTTCTTTTTCTATCTTTTTTTCTATTTCTTCTTAATATTTAATCATTTTTTTTAATTACCTAATAATTTTTCTAAGAAAGTTTTTACATTTTTCTTTTTCAATTTCTTCAGCTCTCTTCCCTTCTTTTTACTTAGAGCTCTACATGCATTGCATGTCTTGTATTTTGTTGAAGAGTTTAGTTTCCCGCATCTAGAACAATTTCCCTCGGCTTTTCTTTTCAGATTCGATCTTTCTCTGTTTTTTATTGCTGCTTTTCTTCCTTTATCTAGACATTTTTTGCATTGTTTTTTGCCATTTTCTGCTTCTTTTTTTAAGCAAGTAGAGCAAAGACCTAATTTTATAGCTTCTTCTTTCAACAGGTTCTTTTTTTCTTTCAAATTCATTTTATTATATTAGTATTTATAAGCCTCTATTTTTCCCTCTAAGCTGTTTAAAGTTTATTTACGTGTAAGAGGACTAATTCTTCTTCTGTGTCAAAAATCAGGCCTGTTTTGGAGACCTGACGATGAATTAGTAACCCTGTATGGACTCTGATTATCCTCTTGTTTCTTTTTCACTTAATTCAATGTTGAAAAGGTTTTTTGCAAAAACATCTTCAATTGCATCTTTCCCCCATTCCGTCGAAAGAAAATAAGCAAATTGCATTATTGTTATGGAAATGTAGATGAATGGAATTGATAAATAATCTCTTAATGTTAGTTTGATCATTGTTTGTTTTGTTAATTTTTAATAATCTTTTTAATTCTTTCCATTTCCTTTTCTTCTTCTGCCAATAAATTTATGAAATATTCAATACTTTCAAAACTGTCTGGAATTTCGTAATCTAATATAACAGTCTTTTTTATTGTTTCGTCGTAGTAATCTACTTGTAAATAAGAATCATTATTATCTTCTATTACATTAATTGAATATCCTATTAATTCTCTAGCTCCTAATATTCCTGTGATTTCTTCTATTCTAAAACTATTTGGTTTTGTTATGTCGAAATCTAATAGTTTTTTAATTTCTTTCTCTACTTTTTTTCTATTCATTTTGCTTTGTTTAATAATTATTTTCTTCTTCTGTGTATTTTTTCATTAATTTGAATAATTGTTTTAGATGTTCCGGATATTCTATTTCACTTAAACTTACTGAATCTAATTGCTTTCCGCAGTCTAAACATATTTTATCTATTCCTACTATTGTGTCGAATACATCTCCTGTATCATATTGATAATATTGTTTATTTTTATGTTTACATTCGTGTGTTTTTTCACATTTTTCTATTGTAGTTTTATTTTCTGATTTTTTGTGACAAGTTTCACATTCATAAACATTTTTTTTAAGTTCAGTTTTTATCATTTTGTTTAAATATAAATAGTTAAAAATTAAGATCTTTCGATAAAATTCCTTTCGATTAAAGTAAATGCCATGTAACTATGCCAAAGATCTTTCTTCCAGCAAGTATGGGTATCTACTAAGAATTGCCAAGCACATAACATTTTCTCTTGGTCAACTACTGTTTTTCCTTCTACATAAGCTAGAGCGATCTTAACATTCATTTTCTTGTAAAGATTGATTTTTCTTAAGCTTTTCATTTTGTTTTATATTATATTTATTATGACTTTTGTTCAATTTATAAACCTTTTGGTTTAGAGGCCGCTATACTTGTTACAAATAAAATAAGAGTCCATGCTAACATTCCTACAGCTTGGCTATCTGTTATTTGTATCCCTCCTATTACTAATAATAAAAAGATCATAAGGATAAAAAATTGGAAAAAAACTAACATTTTTAAAGGTTTCATTCTTTCATTTTAATTGTTATTTTTACTCATTTCTTCATATTCCACCCAATACACAGAAAAAGTTGATTTTAATTTATTAATATTACTTCTGTCTGCTTTATGAAAACATTCTGCTAAAGCTTTAACAAAACTTCCTCCATATTTAGACATTGTTTCTACTACTTCGAATTCTTCTTCATTCATTTTGTTTTATTTTAATTGTTAGTTATGACTTTTACTTGAATCTAATAATCCAATAATGTTCTGTCTTGCTTTGGCAGTTTTTTAAGTGGTTTTAATTCATTTTCAATTCTCCATTCATTTAGTTCTTCTAGGTCAGAAAATGAGGCTTTTGTCCAATAAGTAAAACCGCAAGTTAAACATTCACCTGAAATTTGTTCAAATGGTTTATTGTCAACGTATGCATCTAAATATCCTCCACAATTAGGGCAACTTTCTTGATAACTATGTCCACTCATAATTTTATATTAGTTTATTATTTTTTACTCATTTCTTTATATTGTTTCTAATATTCAGGAAAAGCATTTTTTAGTCTAACGAAGTTGGCGCTGTCTGCTCTTTGAAAGCATACTGCTAACGCTTGAACAAAACTTCCTCCATATTTTTGCATAGATTCTACTATTTCAAATTCTTTTTCATCCATTGTTTTATATTAGTTATTTAGAAATAATTCACGTCCATTATCAAAGTCATCAGCAGTTAAACAGAAATTACAAATTTCAAATTCACTTCTATTAAATGATTTTTTGTCTTTTGTAATTGTTTCTATTGTTTCAATCTCAATAATAGCTCCTAGTAAGCCATCAAATCCCATTCCACTATCTAACCAGCCTTCTTGGATTCCTTTGTTTATTTTATTTTCTAAAGCTTTTCTCGTTTTTGCTTCAAGTTTTTCTGCTGGATAATAACCTTTTCCTCCTCCCCAGTAATTGCCTAGAACGAAGCCTGTACTTTTAAACTTTTTCATTTGTTTGTTTCTTTTAATGATAAGTTATAAATTTTCATAAGCTTTAAGATGATTTCATCTTCTATAATTACTTGTTCTATTGAAACTAATCTAACTTTGTTCATATCTATTTTCATTTTTGTTTTAATTAAACTAATTATATTGAAACATTTAGGTCAGCATTCGGATATTGTTTACAAGCTTCTAATACTTCTTCCACGAAAGGAACGAATTGTTTATATGTTCCCCATCCATTAGAAGAGTTGAATTCTTTGAAGTAATCAGGTTTTCTTTTGAGCTTTTCTAATCCGAATGTTAATATTTCTATTAAATCCTTGGCTTTTTTTGCATTAATTTTTTCTGGATGCCATAATGCTTCATAAATTCCAGCTACTTCAGCCATTTTAGTTATATTATGAGTGATATTGGCGTCGAAAACGTCAATTTCATTACCATCGTTGTTGTATGAAAGTGTAATGTCTAGGCTCATTTTGTTTTTATTAATTAAATAAAATCCATGTTGGTTTCTTGTTTGTCCCTTGGTTGACTACACCGCAGGAAAACCAAGCTTTTCTAGTTACCTTTTTTTATATTAAAGCTCTCCTTGTCTGTTTTTTACTGCTCTTTTAGCTATTAACTTTAAAGCTATTTCCTCTGCATCTAATAAGCCATTATTGTATCTTCTAGCTCCATATTCTTCGACAAGAGCCATTATATTTGAGTAAGACTTGTTTGTGTTTGAAGTTTGTCTCAATCCTCTGTATGGGTCGCATAGTTCTCTTTTAATTTCTTCATGAAGTTTTGCTTCTTTGTTTAAATTGCCTAGATTACTCATTTTGTTTGTTTTTATTTAATTAATTGATAGTTATTTTCAATGTTCTTTTCTGTTTCCCAAATTGCATCTTTTGTATTTACTAGATAATTCCATGAGTTTATTCCCCATTCTGCTTTAGTGATAACTCTTTGTTCCACGATGGAATAACCATCATCACTGTAACCTGCAAAAATAAAGATATTACCTATTACATATTTTGGAGCTGTTGTTTTCATTTGTTTTATAGTTAAAAAATAATAAAAAAGTGTGAGGAGCTTGGTTCAGCCCCTCACGGATAAAATTACTCTTCATCTTTCTCGATGTAGGTAAAAGTGTGGTGACAATCTTCACAGGTGCATACTTTATGGTCCAGAAGATGTTTGAAGCAATCCTCTGTCCTGTCTATGCCTATTACCATGTGACCTTGATGGTCTAAGTTTTTACTTCCACAGAATTTACATACTATTACCATTTTCCTTTCTCCTTTTGTTAGTCTTTAACTATAGTTCGTATCTTATCACAATGGATACAAATATATGTTAACAGAATACTATTGTTAAGCGCGCTTCTACTTTGTGCTATCCTTCTCCATTCATGCTTACACGGAAACGTTACATTCTTGATGTTTTTTCCGATTAACTTTAGTCGCTTTCTGTCTCTTATTATCATTATCTCTAAACTAATTAAGATGATAGCTGCTGCTATCAAAATTGCTATTAACATTAACATTTGTTTTTATTATTTTATTAATAATCTGTTATATCTCCTTCACACTCATTATCGAACCAGTCATCTTCTTGATCGTCAAAATCTGGGCCATTACTCATGTTTATATCTTAATGATGAAAAAAACACAAAAAAAGCCGCATCTAATAATGATACGGCTAATGTTGCTAATACTTCTAATTTTATACAGCTAATAGTAATAATACTATGAAGATTACTAAGCTACAACTGGAGCTACGTTAGCAGCTTCATCTTTTGCTTTCTGAATCAATACTTGTTCAGCTGCAATCAATTGATTTGAAGTCTCAGTGGGAAGTAATACAGAAACGGAGTAGTCAGCATCTTGCTTACCTTCTCGTTTGTTGTTTGGTTGTAGGTAAAGAGTAGTGTTAGCTTTCAGCGTAATACTAGCTGGTAGCGAACGAGAAACTCTGATTACTCCAGGACGAGAACCGTCTTGTGAGGATACCCACATCTTAGCAACTATGAAATGTTTCAACCCGTCATTAACTACTGAAGCTTCAATGTTTTTTAAATCAGTCATCTTGTTTAATATTATTTAATTATACATCTAAAAACTTGTTGAGAATAACTTATAGTCTAGAGGAAGAGGGTTTATAGGTTGCCAGAGTAGTAACCACCATGCTGGTTTTCCTTACCTCATCTTATGAGAGCTAGTATTACTCTTCCCCCGAACTATAAGTCATTAACAACTTTGGTTGGTAGCCGTCTATTTTTTAGAACCCTTAGGCTACCTCGCACCATGCAATATGAAGCGTTGGTTCGATATAAACATGAAACAAATGATTACTCGACTATAATCACTTCATCGTTATCTACTGACATCACCACAACTGAATAGTGAAATCAAGAGATAAGAATGAATCAGTTTCACAAACTGAAAGGTAAAAAAGAAATAGGAGAAAAATGAGAAAAAACAACAAACCAAACCACACGAGATAAAGAACGCATGGCTTGGTAAGAAGAACAATATAGTATAAAGAACTAATACAATCTATCTGCATTAATATCAAACAGAGTATTAACAAATGTATTAAGCTCTAGTTTACTCTCTACTAATTCATCATCACGTGAATAGGTGATGTCTGCTATAGCTTTAGGTCTAGGTTTATTCTCTAGATCCCAAGCTGCTTTCTTTTCTACTAATAACTCTTTGATTGTTTTAAACATTTGTTTTAATTTTATTATTTATACTTCTAATACTTCTTATGCGTAGGTTGAGGCTTATTGCCAAGGTTACACATGTTACACACTGATTACCAATGTTACACACTGACTACCAATGTTACACACTGACTACCAATGTTACACACTGATTACTAACTCCAGCTCACCCTTAATAGCCAACGCTTGTTGCGTTGAATGTGTAGGTGAAAGCCGTAGTTTGCACTCGATGGTGTTAATGTGAGGAAATTCGTTAGATATTCTATTCGTGGAATATTCGACCCTAACTTATTTCACCCACACACTACTCAATACAATATTGAATATCACATTGAACATAACCATTACCATCACATAGACATACTCTCTTTCTCCACGAGAGAGAGAAATCTATAGAGAAGATAAAAGAAAACTCTACAGTGACAGAAAGGTAAGAAAATACGTGGGAGAGGGAGGAAGAGGCATAGAGCTTGGGGGGGTGTTTCGGTAAAGGTACTTTTTGATTTTAGTTGTAGAGGTAAGGTACCCAGCCAGAGATTTTACAAATTTTCAAACTTTCCCTCAAAATCCGCTCTGCGAGGGCAAATCTCACAAAAAATTTTTCCCCAAAAAATACCAACTTCTCCTAGGACGTAGAAGCTTCTTTTTCCCTGCAATAATGCGGTGTTCTCAATTTCACTCAAAACGTTAAAATCCAACCCAAAAACGTTGATTCTGAGCTCTCGTCTAAATGTCAGTATTTAAATTTGATTTTCTTAGCTAAAGCAGACGAGAATTTAGACGAGGGCAATCTCCCGCCCCATTCAGTAACGTAACCTTCCAAAAAAATTTTCAACTTTTTGAGGACTTTGGTAAACTGTAGTCACAAGTAAAACGGGCCTGTTGGCCCTGATGCTAATTACTAATTATAAGTTATGAAGTTCAGCGTTAAGGCTCTATTGGCAAAATTGGAGAAAAATTATAAGCGGGATAAGGAAGGAGTGAAAAGTAACCGGGCTATTAAAGCGGCAGGGGAAGCTGGTAAGGCTATTCGGAGTTCTGGTAAGAAAGCAGCCAAGGCTAGCGGTCAGTTGAGAAAATGGGGAGGGAAGAGGATGTCTGGTAAGAAAAAACAACTGTGGGAAATGATGGGGCAAAAATAGCGGATTTATAATTAAGGTAAGGTTATGAAGGGAAAAGTAAAAGCGTTGTTGAATAAATTATCTGATCGATACGAAGCTAAGAAAGGAAGTGGCAAAAAAGCCAATGATGAGTTCGGATATTACAAACGTGGTCGAGGTAAGCTGGCTAAGTTAAAAGGAGTTAGCAGATTGACTAAAAAGGCTAATTCAATCAATGCAAAACGGAGGGGAAGTAAAAAGTGTATGCTTAAGGAAAAGATGAAAAACGCAGAATAAAAAGTTTATATAATTAAGAAAAGATCATGAAGTCAAAAATTAAGGCTTTGTTGGGTAAACTATCTGATAAGTATAAAGCCAAGATGGGTGGTTTGAAGACAGAGATAAAGAGGCAGCGAAAATCAGAGGCTGATTACTACAGCGGGAAAGGCGATGAGATGGTAGCTGGTGCCAAGAGAGTTATGAAGGGTTTCAAATCCGGTGTGAAGGGAGGAGCCAAAGCAGCTAAGCGAGGAGCAGATTTGTTCAACGCTAAGAGGAAGGATAAAAAGAATATGCTTAAGAGAACTTTAAAAAAGAAAAAATAATTTGTATTTTGAAAATTCTCTTGACAAAGGGAAAGCTTTGATATATACTTAATTTATGGGTTTTACTTTTGTTATTTTGCCAGTTGGGGGCCAGCGCTGGTACCGTAGTCTTCTTCTTTAGTGGTCTTCGCGCCATTGGCGAACGAGTTTCGTCCGGAGGGACTCGCCCAAGCTACCTCAGGTGGTTTAGAAAACAAAAGAGCTGGGCTTGTAACTCATTTGGTAGAGTGTTACCTTTGCAAGGTAAAAGTAGCAGGTTCGACCCCTGTCTGGTCCACACCATAGTTCTTTCAAACATTGTCATTACTCTCAGTCTAAGACTGGGGCAATTACAAAAGCTCTTAATCGTTTCGTTTCGATTGAGAGTAATGGCAATGTTGATTGTTTATTAAATTCTAGGCGTGAATTACCACGATATAAAGACTGGAGAATGGCGGGGATTTGAGACCAGTACGTGTTCCTGCCCCTAGTTTAGTAAATAATTCAAGAATAATTTATTGTATCTTCAAACATAAATAGTTTAAATCCAAAACCCTAGGTGGTTTAGTCTGCGGGTATATTTCCACCTAAACTATTTATATTTGAGGTTGTAAATTAAAGGCGTGGGCTTTCCAGAGCCGTTGACATGAAAGCATCTAGCCTCTTCCCCTTCGGGGTCGCCTGATGAGCTTGCGGAACACAATTTGTGTAGCGTGGAGTCTCCCAAGAGAGGGAATAACTGGAGACCTAGACGGCTCACACCTTTAGTTTGTAAATTCACAGCCAAATAATAACGCGCCCATGGAGGTGCTATCCTGTCGAAAGACGCGCTTAAAAGCAATATTAAAGGTCATATCTAAGTGCGACTGCATAAGATTTTTCCGACTAGTATATACATGTTAACTCTAGTGAGCTGATTACGCGGAGAGGGTAATTCCCTTCAGGTCAAACCCTGATTTATTATTTGGCTGTTAGTTTATAAACGGATTAAAGGGGATGTCAGGATTCGACAGATTAAGTAACTTGAAATTTGCAGATCGAGATGTCTTCTCGTAAAACAGGACAAAACTCATAAGTGTAAACTTATACAACCGGGTGAAAGGAATTGTTAGTGACTTGTTCGCTGCACCAAATTTCACTGCTTCTATGGCTTGAATAAAGCGTAGACCATCGGGAAACTGACCCCAATAGGTTTCAATCCGGTGTCGCATTGGGGAAATAGTTCTTTATTTTATTTTCAGATCATTACAGCTTATTATCCATCTTCGTTCATTCGGGTTTAATAAGTGATTACGAATGAAACAAGTCTGTAGACGATTTCAAATTTTTATTTCTGGACATGGGTTCAATTCCCATCATCTCCACTAATATATAAAAAATGATATGAATAATAATATAGATTTAAGAGAAAAGCCTTGTTCTGACGCGGTTGATTTGTATGTTTTCGAGAGAGGAGAGAAAAAAACTAGGGTTTATACTACCGATAAGGGAATTAAGGAATATCAGAATGGGGATAAGATAAAGCCCTCCTTGGTTATTCCTAGACATTTCCTGCCTGAATTACTAAAAGCGATAATGGCTCTAGGAGTGCAATCACCTGATCATAATTTTACTAGTGGTAAATTAGAAGCCACAAAGGATCACTTAGCAGATATGAGAAAATTACTTAAGTTGAAATAAGCGGACATAGTATAGTGGAAGTACAAGGGTCTCCAAAGCTTTTAGCGGGAGTTCGATTCTCTCTGTCCGTGCAACCAATGTTATATGTTATGCGAACCTAAATTAAAGAAACAATATGAAAACATTTGTATTAGGAGATCCACACGGAGCTCTCAAGGCAATAAAACAAGTCCTAAAGAAATCAAAGTTCGATTACGAAGAAGATAAGCTTATCTGCCTTGGTGATATAGCTGATGGATTTTCAGAAACTCCAGAGGCCCTAGAAGAACTACTTAAGATTAAAAACCTTATTTTTTTAATGGGGAATCATGACGAATGGCTACTAGAATGGCTAAGAACAGGAGAAGCTCTTCCTCTTTGGACACGTCAAGGCGGACAAGCCACTCTAGACGCTTATGAAAAACAACCGAAATTAAAGAAGAAGCATTTAAAGTTCCTTGAAAAGGCGCTTTATTATTATATAGATAAAGAGAATAGATGTTTCGTTCACGGAGGAATAAAACCAGGAGAACATCCATCCAAAACTTCAAAAAATTATCTAGTTTGGGATAGGGACATTTGGTATAAGAGATACGATGGCCTCGGGGCCGTAAAATTTGATAACTTCAATGAAGTTTATGTCGGTCATACATCTATCTATGAATACTCAAAAACGCCTCTTCCTTTTGGAAATGTTTGGTTTATGGACACTGGCGGAGGTTTTGAGGGAAAGCTCTCTCTTATGAATATAGACAGTAAAGAAATATTCCAATCAGACAAAGTAAGTAAATTGTATAAAAAGGAATTAGAAAGAAAACAAGAAGAGGAAATAATAAAACTATTAAAGAAGACAATATGAAACTAATAATGATGAAGGGACTCCCTGCCTGTGGTAAAAGCACAATAGCGAGGGGGATGATAAAAGCGAATGGTAATACGGTTCGTTTAGATTTGGATCATATTAGGAAAATGTTAAATTTTGGTGAGATGACTGAGAGTAAAGAAGAGAAAGCCGCCAGAGCTATGGAAATATTAGCTACTGATTGCTTAATGTTCGATAATGATGTGATTATTGACGGAGTGAATATGGAACCAAAGATAGAAAAGAAATGGAAATCTTTCGCCAAAAAACAAGGAGTTCACTTCGAAGTGAATGATATGACTGACATACCTGTGGGCGATTGTATTGAAAGAGACAAAATGAGGCCAGAGCCCATTGGTGGAATCTTCATAAAAAACATGGCGATAAGATATGGACTTAAAAAGTTCGAGAAGGATAGTGTAGTAATTTGTGACATAGACGGAACTATTTCCGACACCAGCAACCGGACTCATTATATAGAGAAGCCAGCTAAGGCTCCCAAAGACTGGAAAAAGGATTGGAAGTCGTTTTTTGGGGAAATGATTCACGATCCTGTAAGGGAAGACATTAAGAAATTATTATTGCAATTCCACAAGGAAGGAAAAACTGTAATCTTTATGACAGCTCGGCCAGAAATGTATCGAGATATCACTGTGAGATGGTTACAGTCACATTTCTTGTCATTCTTTGATACAATCATAATGCGTAGAGTTCGAGACAATAGATCAGACACAGAAGTCAAAAGAGAACTATTAAATAAATACTTTCCAGATAAAGAAGTTATACATATTGCCTTAGATGACAGGCCAAGAGTTATCAGAATGTTTAACAAAGAAGGAATACAGACTCTTTCATGTGGAACAGGCAAGGAGTTTTAATAGGGACTTTGTTATTATTTTGTCATGAGCACAGAAATTACTTATGACAATATTGATCGGCCATACGATAGCCAACTGAGTAGAATAGGCGCCTCAAGCAATAAAGCGGGGCAGCCTTCTTTTGGCAATGAACAAACTAATCAATACAGCCACCTCTCAGCGGGGGCAGGAGGAGGAGGAACTTCTGTTACATCTGGGAATATGCTTGGCGATGTTTGGATTAACACTTTTATCCGATCTAAGAATTGGAAGCCCAAGGAGAGGGGTTTTACTATAAATGGGGCTGATGGTTATGCAGAATTTTCTAATGTTGTTATCACGGGCGATCTTGCAGCTGCTACAGGAACAATTGGGGGATTTACTATTACTGCTGATGAATTATATTCAATTACAGACGGCAACAAGACTTCTCTTTCTAGCGGCCCTATTGCTTTTTCGGTTGGCCCAGAAGGACACCCTACTGCCACTATAATGCAGAATGGACTAGCTTCATTTGCTAACATATCTGTTTCAGGTGGATCAATAACTGATACATTATTAGCGAATTTGAAAGAGGGTTCAATGCCTTCTGTACAAGGCTGGACTTCAGATCTGGCCTTTTCTGCTACCAATAATACAACAGTGGAATGGGCACCAGGTACCATCGAATTAGTTGACGGAACAGCATATGCAATTGTTGCAGGAAACACAGGCGTGATGGCTGCTATCACTTATATATATATAGATACAGACGTATCGAGCACAGTTTTACAAACAACTACCGTTGCTGCCAACTCAGTGGGGACAGACAGAATCTTAGTAGCAGTGGCTGAAAACAATTCAGATGCGACTTCAAGCGCTACTTTCCAGGTTTACGGAGGAGCAGGAGGGCAACTTTTAATGGTAGATGACATTGCCGCTAATTCAGCTTCAACTAATCAATTTGTTTCCAACACAGCTCAAATTAAGGATGCTATAATTTCCAGTGCTAAAATTGGGAGTCTAGTAGCCAATAAAATAACAGCAGGGACCGGAATAATAAACTCATTATCGATTCTTTCTACTTTGACAATGGGGAGTGCAGCGACCAATGGAATCATTCAAAGTTACGGTTGGAATGGGACAGCATCTGGATTCCAAATTTCTGGTGGAGCTACACCAGCATTCACATTACTGGGCGGGACGATAAGGGGATCAACATTCGAAACAGCCGCAGCAGGTTTAAGGTTGAAAATAGTTAATACCCAATATGTCCAATGGTATAATAATAACGATCAAATAGCTTCAGTCGGAGTTTTGCCTGGGACTGATAAGCTAACAATAACAGCAGATGGAGGCATATACGTTACTGCTAATGGAGCTGGTGATCATGTTTCCTTGATAGCTGGTACAGGGGGATTATCTGGAACGAGTACAGGAACTATAGATTTTAATGCTAACGGAAATTTTTATATAACTGGAGATGAAGTTAGAGTTGATTATAATGATGACAATACTAATGCGGATTGTCGGTGGTATAGTAACAATGTTATAAAAATGACGCTTGACCAGAGTGGTAATGTGGCAATAGCCGGGACTTTGGGTTGTGTAGGAGATTTTAACTCTAACGCAAATATTCAATGTGGGGGGACTTTTGAATCAAGTGATGGATCAGATGGTATTACTAATGATTTAAGGGGATATATATCAGGGATAAGATGGGATGGATCTGATTTACAGGTTAGATATACTGAACTTGAATTTAAAGATGGAATTTTAACAGATTATGGTAGTGAAAGTTCATGGTATGATGTTTAATTAATCTAATTTTAATGCAATGAAAATGAGTAAAGAAGATCGGACCTTTTTCGAGAACTTATTTGATAATAGAGGAATAGCAAAACCTACGTCGAAGTGTTTAGCAGTATATAACGAAAAAATGAATAAATTTAACATAATGGTGAACAATATTAAGAATGACATAAGCAACATCAAGCAGTCTTTAGAAGATAGGAAAGAAACAGAGGCAGAAAACATTAAACAACATAATGATATTCTTACTGCCCTAACTGGCTTAGACGAGAAATTGGATACTAAGTATGCAGGAAAATGGGTGGAAAAAATCTTTGTTGTGGGGTTAACTACAGTCGGTGTAACTATAATAGGAGCCATCCTTAGTCTAATTTTTATAAAATAGGCTATTGACTAAGCGAGAGGACGATGGTATTTTTTATTTATGAACATTGACAGCCAAATCAATTAACAGCACGATTGAGCCGGGAGTCCGTCTCATTCTTGCATAACAATTTTATGGACAAATTTAAAGCTTTAGCTAAGCAAACATTGGAGTATAAGGTTGACGCCAATATGAATATAAGTCACTACGATATTAAAGATATGAACTCCATTACACATAAAACCACAGAGGGTAGTACTTTCTCGATTGATAATGGAGTCAGCGGTTTCTCTGTTGGAGGTAGCTGCGATCTAGCAGGGAATAGCGATTTTTTCTACCATGACAATATGTCATGTTGGGATTACTGGGAGAGATATTATTATCCACAAGTGATTAAGACAGAATACCCGGTCTATATCCAGGAGAGGTCTAAGGACAAAGGGAAAAAAGCCCTGGAAATAATCAAGATTCTTAAGGACAAGAAATTGATTAAATTAGATAAAGTGAAGGATTTTATAGATGCGATGGATACTTTGATTAACATTTTATAATAAGCAAAATTTGGCTGTTTATGTTTTAAGTATATAATTAAATAATATAAGGATATGAAGAAAGGAGAGAAAAAAGAAGTGAATAAGAGACCGGAGAAAGGACCAGAGAAAATAGTTGAAGCCCCATTGGCTCAGACTCGACCACAGGCTCCAGTTAAGAGAAGGATAGTAATCGAGACAGACGGGAATACTGCTCAATTAATAGAAGCAAATGTAGCAGGTAATTTCGAGTTAGTAGCAGTGTTGGAAGCTATAGCTGATGTTGTAAAAAAGAGTTAATATAAATCAAATTAGACCATTACTCGGTCTTTTTTGATATTAAAATAATGGCACAAAAATCTAAAATAGAGATTAAGGAATTAGCGAAGAAAGGAGTCCTCAATGATAAAACTTTTTATCGCTTATTATCTGAGCAAAATAACTATATTGATGAGGATTCATCTAAAGCTTTTTATATGGCTCTAGTCAGGGTTGTTACAAAACAACTGAGGGAACAAGGCGTTTCTAGGCTCCCGCATATAGGAGATTTGGCGTTAGTGAAGCAACAAGATAAAATGGGGCTGTCTGGTAAAGTCAGAATGTTTCTTAAAGGTAAGTACGCGATCAGATTCTACCCAAACCTTACTTGGAAGAAATATTTTACCACGTTAGCAGCCCAACCAGGGAGAGCAGGGAAACTTGATCCCAGAGAGAAAGTCTTAGATAGGAAGTTGTAGTACTATAGTAAAATTTTATCATGGCAACTAAACTAACCGATATACCAAATCTGGAAAGGCAAATTTCCGGAAAGCAAGATGAGCAGGGTTCGTATCAAGACAAGCTTAATGCGTCAGCGACTGCTTTAGGCGGCTCCGGCCAGCCAACTAAAACTGATATCTCAAATCAGGAGTCTTATAATAGACTCAAAAAAGAGATAACAGCATTACAGGATAAAAGGGCAAAGACAAAATGGTATGGTACAGATGAATATAAAAATGAAGAAGATACTGGGGCTCAAATGGGGATGATAGGAAAAACTTTGGATTGGATAACTAAACCTTTGTATGGAATAGTAGGGGCAACAAAGCATTTAGTCGGGCAAGGAACCGGGTCATTGCAGGAAGATATTTCTGGAAACATGTTGAGAGAAAAGAACACATTTGGAGATGTTCTCAGAACATCGAACGTTCCGGGAGCAGTAGCTGCGCCGCTTGGTTTTGCGTTGGATATTTTTGCTGATCCACTAAACTGGGCAACTATGGGAACAAGCGCCCTTATACCGAAGATTGGATATGGAGCCTATAAAGGGCTGAAGGCAGGAAAACTTTTAGAAGGAATTTCCACAGCTTCGAAAGCTGGCTTATTAGAAAAAGCTGCCACTGTTAGTCGGTTCACTCCAATATTGAGAAAAAGCAAAACAATGGAAAAGCTAGGGAAAAAAACGATAGAAGCCACAAAAAGATGGGAGAGATTAAGCGGAATAACTCCAGAAAAGTTAATAACACAAAGAGGGATGGGAGTCGGAGCGCACAGGGTAGGGTTAAGAGACGTTGTTGATAATGTCGCTTCTAAAGTTCCAGGCGGGGAAGAAGCTCTAAAGCATTTTGTTTATGATCCAGTAGGATGGGTTGAGAGAGCGCGTACGAAGGATATGTTACAGCAATTATTAGGAGCAGGAGTCGAGGAAACCAAGGGGGCAGTCTCCGCTGTTTTGAAAGGGGAATCTTCCGTTGAATACTTGAATAAAGGAAAAGCCGCATTTGCTAAAAAAGTAGAAGAGGCTGGGACAAGCACCGAGAAAATATTTGGGTCTGTTGATAGTGGAAAGAAAGTAAACTTGATGAAAAAAGAAGAAGTAGAAAAGGGTCTTGCTGCGATAAGTAATAAACAATTAGCTGATAAAGCAGAAGCCGTTTCAGATACGTTTGTTAGAGGAGTAGACGAAGCTACATCGATCAAAAAGAATCCAGCCGTTTATAACTCTGGTGATCCGGTCGAGAATGCTCTTAGATTATTCAACGAAGAAAAAGGGGGAAGTGCTATCTCTATGAAAGAACTTGGTGAAATAATGAACTCCGGCGCGCTAGGAGAGACTGGCGTAAAATGGTATGACAATATGATTAAAGGAGTCAAGGATTACACTCTTGCTGTCGGTAAGAATAAGAAGAAAATTTTAGTAAATGGGAAAAAAACTTTAGATATGTACGATAGAGGAATGGCTATATTCAGACTGGCTAAAGTTGCTCTATCCCCGACTGCTTGGACAAATGCTATCGCTGGTAATCTCATAATGGCCCATATGTCAGGTGGTCTTTCCCCACGATTCTTGAAGAGACTGGGACAAGCCTCATTAATGTATGGAAATCAAAAAGGAGCATCGGCTAAGGTAGACAAAATAATAACCCAGGCTTCCGTGAAATTTGGTTACAACCCAGATCATATTAGCAACTTGATGAAGACTGAATTAAAAACAGCCTCTAAAAATACTCTCGGAAGTATAGATTTTTTAGATACAAATGCCACTATGGAAAAGTTATTACGGAGTGCTAGAGATTCCGGAAAAATATCTTCCAAGGTTAAAAAAGCGGATATAAAAGAGAGCGTGCAGAAAGCTCTCGACGAATTGTCTGAAGTTAAAGCAGGAGCTGGAACTAGTCAGATTAGGAAACTTGCTAGAGAAGGCAAAGGAGATATAGCAATGTCAGAAGTGAGTGGTGGACAATTATCAAATGAATTGTTTGAGAAAGAAGCAGCTCGTAGGATGTTTACTCATATTGAGAAACAGGCTAAGGCAAATCCGAACAATATGGCATGGAAGCTTTTGGACTGGTCTATAAATAAAGCTCCTTCAGGTTATGAGAGTCTTGACCAAATCTCTAAAATGGGGTCTTTCCTGACATCGATAGCCGATGGATATTCAGTCAATCAACTCAGACAAATGCGTCATTTGGTTCAAATTAGTGCAGAGGAGTTGTCTCTAGGGAAAACGGTTCTTGAAGGAACTGGAGAAATATTATATAGACTATCCCCTGAGTCGGCCTTGAAGTTGGCTAATTCTCAATTCTTGAATTACGCTGCTATGCCTTCTGCCGTGAAAGTTTTAAGAAATATGCCAGTAATGGGATCTCCTTTCATTTCATTTATGTATGGGATGTCTTTAAAGACAGGCCAAACATTAGCATATAATCCATCTGCATTTAATAAGGTTGAGTTCGCTCTAAAGGAATTTGGAGGACAAAAAACTCCTCTAGAAAAACGAGCTTTAGAAACTAGTAGATATTCGTATCTTAATGAACCGGGCATGCTTAGAAACCCATTCGAGAATGAAAGCCCAGTCTATTACAATCTATCCAGTATGATTCCATATTACTCATTAAATATGTTTAATCCCGCTCAGACTAACTATGGAGATTCTGTAAGTGAAAAAATAACGCAAATGGCGCAGGGTTCTCCTTTTATGAAAGACCCAGTTGGTAGCACATTGTTCAATTACATAATACAGCCATTAATCTTAAAAGAAGGCATAAGACCGCAAGGACAATTTGGACAACCATTATACCCGTTAGATGCGACGGCCCTAGAGAAGGCCTTGTATGGAGCTCGTACGCTCGCTGAGGCATACGTTCCTAACGTGGCCTCATACGCCGGGTTATTTACATCAGAAGCAGTAGCTGAGTTGATACCAAGTTATAGATGGAGACAGTTAGCTTATGCTAAGAAAGGTAAGAGCCAATTAGGAATTTCCGGCAAGGAATCCAAGGAAGCCAGAACTTGGAGAACATTCTTGCAAGCTTCAGGTATATCAAAGCAAGCTCCAATGAATACTACCTTTACGAAAAAAGACAAATAGAATAATATCCAATTGTAAGTAAATAATTTAATACATATGAATTTAAGACAGAACCCGATTCAAGGAATGCCAACCCCTCCAGGACAACCAGCAGTTAGTCCAGGATTAACACCGGAACAAAAAGCAGATCTGACTGAAAAAGTCAGACAGGTTCAAGAGCAACTTGATTCAGTCAAAGCTGATAAGTTCGCTAGTGATAACAAGGTTGATATACATAGGAAGAAAATGATGGGGCAAGTTTTTGAGAAGTTCCAATCAGCTGGTGTAAATTTATCAGATAGAAACTCTGTTGCTAAATTTATTATGGAGTTGCAAGAATCAGAACCAGAATTAGCCAAGATGTTCGAAACATCAATGGGAGCGATAATAGGAACTCCTGAAACTCAACCGGAACAACCAGCAGAATAAAGTAAAATAGTATAAATGAAATAATATGAATAATAGCAATCTAAATGAAATTTTGTCCAAAGAAGCACGAGAATATATCTCGAATGCCAAGCGAAAAAATGATTGCTAACATAAGTTCCTCATGCGGAACCGTTAGCGAACTCGCACTACAATTTAGAAACTTTTTTAAAGAAGCTCATTCTCAGCTTTTTGATATAATGGTAAAAGAAATCTGGCTAGAACAGCAATTACTTTATCAAGGAGCAAGAAGAAACAGGAGCGGAAATGGCTACGGAGCTGACTGGACTTACTCATATTTTATTAAGAATATGGTAGGCATTAGTCAAAAACCTGTTACCTCTGGAACGGTGTTCATTTCAATCCCCACTTATTTTGGGGATTTTTTCCCTAACTTTTCAGACCACAATCCGTTCGAAGAACCGGAGTATTTTAAATACCCATATAAGCATGTTACTTTGGATCACTTAATGTTCGTTTACCAATATGATAATAGAATAGAATTATTAGAGGAGGCGGATAAACGACAAATGCAAATAGGAGAATTCTATGACTGGGCCGCCAACATAGCTTTATCAGATGAGGATGAAAAAGGGAATCAGGTATACTCATTAAAGAGGCACAGTTTTATCCCATATATTAAGAAGGAAATAATAACTAAAAAATATGAAGGAAGATACTAAACCAGTCAAATTAAAACCTATAGTCTACACATCTAATTATTTCAAAAGATGTTATCAGAATACATCCCAACAGATGTTCCTATTAAAGGCGCTTCAAATAACAAAAGACCCGAAGAAACTAAAGGAATTAATAGGGGTTAAAACAGTTGCAGAGGTATATCGAACTCTAGATAAGATGTCGATGAGGAAAGAATACCACGATGCATTAGCAAGGAAGGGAATTTCGTTTGATTACATGTTGGACGGAATAAAGGGTATAGCCGACAATGGAGAAAAGGATGCCGATAGACTTAAGGCTTTCCAGACATTGCTTAAATCAGTTGGAATGGATAAATATGATGTAGAAAATACAACCGGTACTGGAACATGGGAGGAAGTTTTATTGCAGAAGATTGAAGAGGATAAAGTTGAAGGGATAACTGAATCCAAGAAAATAGAAGAATATGAAGTAAAAAAACCAGTAATGCCAGAATCTGTAAGAAAAGCGAAAGAAGAAGAAGCGAAAATAACGTCAAGTGTTTACGACTCATAAGTTAAATAATATGAAAGATACTAGTAAAATAAGTAAACTACTTGACCCTAAGTGGTATTTAGAAAAGTTCACAAAGATAAAGGGGAAAACACCGGGCCTCCGTCCGTTTATTTTAAATGAAGCTCAAAAGGATCTTTTTAATTCTTTGAATGTAAATCCTAGGGTGATCATATGTAAAGCCCGCCAGATCGGATTTTCAACGGCCGTGACTGGTTTCCTTTATCATAAGACGATAACAACTCCCGGTACCAACACTGCTCTTATCGGATATAATTCAGACATGACAGCTGAGTTACTAGATAAGGTAAAAACTTTTTATAGAACAACCCCAGAATCAATCAGACCTCAAATTCAATACAATTCAAAATACGAAATTAGTTTTCCAGCAATCGATTCTAAAATATTAGTACTTCCCTCTAGTGATAATGTAGGTCGAGGGTATACATTACATAATGTCCTTTTGACAGAGCTTGCTTTTTGGGAAAATGCAGAAGAAAAAATGTTAGCTATTGAGAATGCTGTTCCTCAGGACGGAACGATTG
>Ga0208904_1001037_pt1 | contig 20031 bp, 18 predicted proteins | sample AntAceMetag02UKB_FD_184774 | JGI IMG/M metagenome (GOLD analysis project Ga0208904, IMG submission 184774) | Saline lake microbial communities from Ace Lake, Antarctica - Antarctic Ace Lake Metagenome 02UKB (SPAdes) (version 2) | ecosystem: Environmental > Aquatic > Non-marine Saline and...
TTTTTCAAGGTCTCTGAGTTGTGCGAGCTTAGTCAACGACACATCCTCACTGTCAATCGTAGCTCCAGAAGAACCTAGAGGCGCTTCCTGAGTCACAATGGGTTGCTCCGACAGAGTATCCACCACCCCCAAACGACCCTCCTTGACCCTGACGCCCGATGTAAGATTCCTGTCCATAGTTCTTCTTCCACTCGTTTCCGGCTCGCGGGAATGACGACACCACAGTATCACTGCCGTCATGTATCACGTTCGCTGGATGCCTGCCGCTAGATGCCCTTGACGTATAGGCGTGTCCCGCTCCCCCACCAAACGGCTTACTACCGTCGTCCCATGTGTTGATGGTGAACGTCTCTCCACCAGATGGCACTCGACACCCATCCACATTGACCGAACCCACCCCGCGCTCTAGGACTCCATCCACCACGCCTCCGGGTTGAGGCTTCTTGCAAACTACTACGTGCAAAACGTCAATCATCATAGCTCCAGAAGAAACGGGCAGATGAGCCTTCGTCTCCGACCATCGGATGACATTCCTTCCTTGATTCCGCTCCATAGGCAGCGCTTCGATTCACTTCCACCCTCATAACCCCAGGTTTACCACTCTTGGTATGAGAAAAACAACCTCTCACCATATCACTATCCTGCAATATCACGTTCGTGGGAAAACGACCGAGAGAATGCTGCCGACTTTGATACTCATGCATCTCAGGAGAAGCGTTGAACATTCTATCCGAGTTGATAGTAGAATTGCTTGTTCCCCACACCCCTGAATCATCGTGAATGGGAACCCTAGAAGCATCGATGTTGATGCTTCCTGCATCATGTCGAACTGCGTTGTCCACAAAACTATCCTTTGTAGGCTTTCTACAGACTACTATGTGAATCGTGTCAATCATCGTAGCTCCAGAAGAATCTAGAAGTTGAACCAGAATCCCCTATTCGAAAATTAACAGCTTTCAGCCCGAACATCCCACCACCTTTTGTTGGTTTCCTTCCTCTCGTATAACCAGCACCATGAGTTGATGGAAAAATATCTATTACTGATTTGTCATCTTCAAGAATTACGTTAGCAGGAAAACGCCCCCTGACAGAAACCCTGTCTGCGCAAGTAGAACCACCATGTTTTTCTGTTGGACCCTGCCAATTATCTGGTGTAGCTTGTTTCCCACTCCGTAACCATGTTTCACCTCGCTCGGCTGCCCAATCACAAGCCACTCTACACTCATCTATGTTGAATCCTCCTAAATCTCCTTTCAATACGGATTCAGTTACCGACTTAGAGATAGGCTTTCTACAAGCTGCTATATGTAACGTCTCAATCACTCCGTCCTAGCCTCCGTTATCACCGCATATCCAGCTTCTACTCCGTGTCCGCAACACGCAGACTCGACGCCCGACAACCGCCCCAAACACGCATCATGCCCATCTGCCGTAGGGCTCCTGCCGCAGCGCCGGCATGCCCGATCCCCTACCGCCAATCCCGTGTCACTGTAGACCCACCGTCCGTTCACGTACTCAATCACCCATCCCCGACTATGACTCCTTGCCATCAATCCTTCGCCTTCTCTGCTTTCTTCTGCTTCTTCTCTTCTTCGACTCGTGCCTTCTCTAGTATTTCGTCTCTGTGTTCGGTGTAGTACTCCGTCCTAGCCTTCGCTATGATGACAGAGTTTGGGTCACTGTCTATCCCGATGTACCTGTACCCTTCTAGTATGGCGGCACATGCCGTCGTACCTGATCCGACAAACGGGTCAAGCACGATAGCGTCTGGGTCCGGCGGCATGATCAGTTTTAGCAAGTACCGTGTCAAACTCAACGGCTTGACGGTCGGGTGGTGGTTGCCGTGGGATAGCCTATGCTTGGTGAACAACTTGACTCCATCGTAAACGTCGTTCTCGGTTTCCATGAAATCATACCTGTCCTTGCTGACCAGATTCCATTCCGACTTGCCGACACCTTCCCAAAACAAGTTCTCACAACCCAGATTCCTTTCCTTCTTCGCAGTCTTGGATGTGTACTTGAACGGAGCGCCGTCTTCGTCGGTTGGCGGATCAAGCATCTCACCATCTACTGCCCTAGAGAAGCAAATGATAGGTTCATGCGCCGGTTTCAAAGCAGTTCCGTATCCAGAATACTGATCTATGATCTCTGGCTTGATGAAGTTGCCCTGACCATCTGTCTGCAACTCGAATACCCTATCACACAATTCAAGCGTCACGGTGGTCGGATTTTCGATTGACTCCACCCATTCACTGAAGTCGTGTCCCGCATCAGAGATGGCTTTCTTGAACTTCTTCTCCAAAGCCTTCTCGATGTTCAGCGATTTTGGAAATCCACTCCCGTAGAGCCAAGACTTGTAATCGTTCTGTTCACAATACACGTCTATCTTGTCCCTCACTTCTGCGCCAGCCAGGCGCATGGCAGTCACCATCAGGTCATACGTTCTTGTCCCTCCGAAAGACAAGATGTGAGCACCCGGCTTGATGACTCGCATGACCTCTTCCCAAATCTTCGGTCCAGGCACAAACGAGTCCCACTGTTTATCCATGAATCCACCGCCTCGATGTTCATAGTCGTCCTCGTTCAACCAGTGAGTCAACACTTCTCTCATGTCGGGTTGTTTAGACAGTCCGTAAGGTGGGTCCGTTAGCACTCCCGACACCAATTCGTCTGGGATGTGCTTTAGGACTTCGATACCATCACCTTCAATGATAGTATTTGGTCCAATGCGGATTCTGTCTGTTGGCACAGATTCGATATCACTCAATGTTGATCATCCTGTTTGTGGGCGGGTGTTCTCATCATACTCACCACTCGTTCACAAATCTTCTCCGAGATGTTCCAGTTTTCTACATCACCCATAGCCTTGATGATGTCTCCGTCGTACTGATCCTCAACCCTGATGATTGACTTGGGTCCAAGACCCTTGATCCTTTCCAGCCAAGCAAAATCTGGATGGATGCTTCGCTTCTTCTCTGGGTACGGCTTCTTCATTCTTGGCTTCGCTAGGGTTTCGATGTAGTCTTCAGACAAGTCAACACCAATCCAACTCCTACCATAGTGGTTGGCTACCCATGTCGTGGTTCCAGACCCCACAAATGGGTCCATTACTACGCATGGAATTGGTTCGTAGGGCTGGGCGTCTTTCGTGGCGTCCACATCGTCCCAAGCCTGAATAACGTCCCTGTTGACACACTTACACCCAGGAACCCACCGGTACTCCTTGACCTTTGACATTGACTCCAAGACGCGCTTCTTGGTCTCAGATGCGTCTTGAGCGTTCGCTGACTCGAAGTCCTTGGTTGCGTTACCGGCATATACGCCGTTCTCATCACACCCGGCGTATCTCATGGAGTCGGTCACGGTCTTACCAACGACAACATCTTCTCGGACCCACGGATTGCCACACTCGGGACAACAACCATGTTCACTTGTTCCCGCGAGGATGCATGGTTCGATCAGCGCTTCAGAGAAAGTGGCGAAATGGGCATCCTTGTATCCCTTCGTCGTCACCGTCCACACGTCGCGCTTGTTGCGGGTTCCACCAACATTGCCGACACGGTGAAATCCTTTCCTCCGTGATGTTTGTCCGTCCCCACATGACTGTGAAAGGTATTTTGCATCAGGTTCGTGCCAACGATCACTAACCTGAGACTGTTCCGCGATCGCCGCCGCGTCGTAGTAGTACCGCACCGACTTACTCAGCAAGAACACGTACTCGTGAGACTTCGTACACCTATCTTTGATCGATTCTGGCATTGGATTTCTCTTGGCGTACACAATGTCCTGACGCAGATACCACCCGTCCGCCTGGAGAGCGAAAGCAACGCGCCAAGGGATGCCGCATAAGTCTTTAGGCTTGAGACCAGGCGGTGGGCGGTGACCAGAAATCAGACTCCCCGCGTTCGTCGCCTGCTTCCGATGCGCCGATTCAGAAGGGTTGCCACCCATACCAGAAGCCGCGTAACTGTCTCCCATGTTCAGCCAAACGGTGCCGTCGTCTCTAAGCACACGCCTGATCTCACGGAAGATGGCTACCATCTTGGCAACGTACTCATCGGGCGTGCTTTCGAGACCTAGTTGGTCGTCTACACGAATCGCATCACACTTGCCACAAACGTCACGGTACTGGATCGTCTGTGTGCCTGTGCTTGTGTTTTGTTTGGTGCTTGTCTCACCCTCACCACCAAGTTGTTGCCCGTGATCACACGCCGGGTCACCACCTTCCCACTTAGCTGTACCATAATCTCGCAAATTCCAGTAGGGTGGACTTGTCGCCACAGTTTGCACGAAATTATCTGGTAAACGCTTGAGTTGTCCGATGACATCCCCGACGTAGAACCGGTTGGCAAACTGTTCATGCTTGTCTTTATGGTTCATTCATCATCCCCGTCTTCGGTTTCGCATCGTTTTTCGAGCATCTGATCTGCATGGCAGTAGGCATGACTAGCTACATCGCCGGATTGTGACTCTTTCGACAACAAAGCGTTCAAAGCCATTCCGGCAAACCAATCACGAAGGGACATCCCGCATTGACTTTTGCAGATATGCTTGTCCACAAACACAGCTTGTTTTACATCTGACACCGGGCGTGGAAACGCTGGTCCCCCGTCTTCCATTTTATTACTCATTTTTCCACCCTCCACTATAAAGGGCATTGACTTCCTGTGGACTGAGACCCTTCTCGTTTTTCGCTTGATTGCACGTTGACTCAAAACACTCTTGAACCAAAGGATCGTCACTACGCATTGTGCGTTCCTCGAAAGTCCTTGCCTTGATAGAGTCCAAAAACCCACTGAACTCGTCAAAGTAGCTTCCGTAGATGTGAAAACTGTCTGCGATGTGGTTGTATTCACCGATACCAACGGCGTTCCCAGTTTTCTCTCGATACAACTTCGCCACATACTCTTGAATGCTGATAAAGGCAAACATATTCATATAGCCTGCCTTGTATGCGTCATTGCTGCGAATGTGGACGTTCATTCGCAACTTGTTGTCCACGATTCGGAACCATAGACGCTGAAGACACGGCGGGTCTTCGGCGCCTGCATCTTCTTGTGGAATCCAAGTGATCGCCTGTGCGCGCCGTGTGTGCGGGGCGTCTGCGAGTTTGTCAACGACCGCATCGATCTGATCAAAGGGACTCTCGTTGACTTTGTAGTGCTTCACGGGATTGCTATCCACATAGACGACCTCTTCGTTGACTAGCGTGAATGCGTACTCGTGTTCCGTGCTGGGATACTCAAACAGCCTTTGGTGATAGGTGTAACTCCATTTCCCAGCATCGGGGTCAACCCAGTGGTCGTGAATGCCCTCTACAACTTCCAAGCGGTACATCTCAAGGTCCACGTATCCACTTGGGAAAGCCTTGTGGATGCGAGGCTCGCGCATGGGGTCTCTGACGGTGATGACGGCAACACAGTCACGACTTTCTGGGTCACCCGGTTTGTCGTATTCAGTCTTGATGCGCTCCCCTTCTTCCCAACACTTGATAACCGCTCTTTCCCATGCTTCGGGAAGCGTATCAGCAACAACTTGAATTACTGGCATCTTCGTGTCCTTTCATACCTCGGAGAATGTGTGCTATAATGTCAACGGTCCACCCGTTGCCGACCAGTCCAATCCGCTCTGAGTTACTGAACCCAAACCCATCGGTGTACCCATCTGGTAAGTTCTGCAATCGTTCGACTTCGATGGGGTGCATCCTTCGGTAGATGTTGTTGTCATAGTCCAGACAGACGTTCAGTTTGTTGAGACCACCCGAACGCGAAACCGTACACATCTTTCCGTCTAGATAGTACCCACGGTCTTGCTGTGAATTGTGACCCTTTCCACTCTTATCCCACTGAACGTAGTTCTTTGTGCGTCTTTTGGTAAGTCCTATTCTCAGACTTTTAAATTGGCAGTAATCGTCGTCGGCACACAGAATGTCTCGAACCCTGATCCCACAGTCTGGAATAACGTCATCAACAGGGATGTTCGTCCAATACAAGCGCCTTCGGTTCTGTGCAGAGACCAACGCCGAGTTGATCTTGTGGGGTTCATGCCCCATGATGTCATTGACGGCGGCTTCATTATCTTTGGACATCGTGACGTTTTCTAGCAAGTAGTAGTCTGGGTTCAGCACCCGGACTAGATTCACGAACTGTAGGAGCAAACCACTTCGTTCGTCAGCAAGACCCTTCTTGAGTCCAGCCGAACTGAATCCGTGACATGGACTACCACCCATGACGAGATGAATGTGGGGGAGACTCCCGGTCACGATAGTCCTCACGTCACCTAGTTGCTGAATGTCATTGTGATTCTTCATCGCTACCTTGATCGCATTGCCGTCAATCTCTGACGCGAAGTAGTTGTCCACTTGAACGTCAGCCCTCTTCAAAGCCAGCCGTCCACATGCTATACCATCGAACAGACTCAGCACATTCACTATAGGTTCACTCCCGATGCTAGTGTTGACGTACTCACGATGACATCCAACCCTGAGTTTGGATCGTTGAACGCATCTTCGATCTTCGTGCGGTTCTTCGCCCGCACGGACGCATTATGGAAGGCACAAGTGATACCCATGCCACGCAATGTCTTAATCACTTCGGCGCCAGTTCGCTTAGAGTGAACGAACACCAAAACCTTGTCTCCCGATAAACAAGAACGCATTACGCCCTTCACCAACTCCATTTTAGCCTGATAGACGTGCTTTCTATCACCACGGTCCTCATAACCGTGATACTCGAAGATGAGTCTGGTGGGACGCCATGAACTTTGCACGCACTTGGTAGGCTTTCCGTTTAGACTCTTCACCCACTTTGCTAGTTCAACGGCATTTGACATTGTAGCCGACAAGAGGATGAAACGGACAGAAGGGTTCATAGAGGCTAAACGAATCATGGATGACTCTACCTTGTCACCTCTGCCCTTCTGCCCGATGATGTGTGCCTCATCGAACACCACGCACGCAAGTTGTCTGATCCAAGTAAAGTGAATGGCGTTTCGGCTCTTGGAGTCCAGCGACTCGGAAGTCAAGATGAGAATGCGAGGGGGGTGAAAGTCGTCGGGTTCAACAGGGTTGTCACCCGTGTTGATGAGGACACCGTAGTCCCTTAGTTGGTCACTAGACGACCATTCTTCATACCGTTGCTGACTGATCGCCTTGAAGGGGGACACATAGGCAACCTTCTTGTCACTCATCTGTAGGTGGTAAGCTATCGCGCACTCAGCTAGTGCCGTATTATGCACAACAATACCCTCAGCTACGAAGGTATTCTTCGTAGGAACACACAGATCGTAAACATAATTTGGTGGACATTCTCTCGTTTTGGACGTTACTGGAACAAAATCTACATCTCCGTTGACTACCGCATCTAGAACTCTCCACTCAGTTAAATGCCTAGATGAGATCGTTTGTTGTAGAAACTCTCTAAGAACATTTTTGGTTATTTTACGTTTTACATAAATGGCATTACGAACAGAATAGCTTAGATGCTTATTGAGAAGGTTCGCGTTCTTACGAATACTATTCAACATCGTTGCTGGTATACATAAAGACTTGTTGGAGTTAGTATGATTTGATTGTGCAAAATAGTCTCGCGTCACATCTGCCTTTCTCTTGAGAGAAAAACCAACATCTCTCAAAAACAGTTCAATGTTGTCTCTGCCGGTCACAAACACCCTGTAGCTGTGTTTCCGTTTATATCTGGTTGAAACTGAAGATTGGACTCCAAACCTCTTTAGCAACATTTGCACATCATGCGCGAGTCGTTCAGAATTTGTACCCAACTCTATAGTTTTCCCACCGCATCCATCCGAATCAAAAATGCCTCTCAGGAGGTGTTTGACGTTAGCATTTCTTTGTTTCATAAGTATTTCTGGAACTCTAACAGTATCCGATTTTTTCCCAACAGGAATACCGAGATAGGTCAAAAAACCAACAAAAACACAACTACACGCCATCACTAACGAACACCTATCGGGTCTTCTTATGATTCTTGCGTGCAATCCTAGTTTATTGAAAATACAACAAGCCCTATCTAAAATTTCATCGTCACTGCTGTGTATTTTTACGCTGTTTTTATCAACATGTCCATCTCCGATGATAATACCTACGAGCCACGCGATATCATTAGAGATTGATGTTGATATCTTAGTCCCAAATGTTGACGAACAAGAGTATAGTTCAAGCTCATCTGGTGGTACCACTAATCCCATTTTCAGTAGTTTGTGAAAATAGGAAAGGGGAAATCTTTTACCCCTTGACCAATTGCCTATTTGATATTTCTTCACACCAAGCAGTCTAGCCCAACGGGATCGATCAACCTTCCCACTTGATCCAACCAAAACACTTCGCAGATCATACTTAATATATACCCTCTTGTGTGACAAATCCTCAACAAGGTCTGCCATATTGATTTTATATGATTGAGCTGGTTCTGGAATTCTACTCACAACGGCAATGTAGTCTCCACATCCAACATTTCTAGCCTGAACCCAAGTCGGAATTCCGTTACACAGTGTCAGAAACGGATGCTCTGGCGTCACACTAATCCCAAGTCCTGTTTTGACCTTAAACCTCAATAACTCCTTTCCCACAAGTCTTACTTTGTGGAACTCCTCGCCACTTATCTTCAAGTCAGGACCAACAGACAATACGCCAACATTAGATTTGTCATTATATATCTCATCTATGGTGCGAATTGCGCCATCTGACAAGCATACCCTCGTATCCCCCCGAACACACTTTCCCACTGCCGTATTAAAGGCGATGACCAAATTCACATCTTGGTCCAGGAAAGGGACAACCGACTCCTGTGCAACGTTGAACTCATCGAATGGACACTGATAGTGTGGATACTCACTTGTTTTCAACGATATTTTCCTTGATCCATGCCATGATCTTCTGGATGAAGAAATTGGCAGACACGTCCGCGTCGTCCCGAATAGCAAACGAGTCACACACCTTCGGCTCATCCAATCCAACACAAGAGATCATGAGGCGTCCTGTTTCTTGGGAGACCTTCACGACGCACACACGCACGCCACGATGTTCGTACTTGTAGACGTGAACGACGCCTTCTTCTTGTGGTTCTTCGAGGGTGAACTTTTGACCCAAAACCTTGATGAAATACGTTGATGCGTCGTCCTCTTCTAGGACGACTGTGATGCGTTTTTGCTTCTCTTCTCTACAGCGCGCGGCGACCGCGCACTGCAAGCAGTCCTTATGACCAGGCGTGTGCGTTCCGATGCACATTCCCTCGAATTTCTCGATACCGAAGATTTCTGTGATGTCCATTAGGCGATTTCTCCCGTTTCTGTACCAAACCGACTCATGATGAATGGGCAAACCTTTTTCCGGTAGAACTGGTAGACATTACCGTACGGTTTTCCGATGCTCCTAGCTATGCCTCCACAGTCGATCTCATCAGGGCATTGATAGTCCGAGTCAAACGGATTACCAAACATGACATCTAGTATGTCCAGTTTGTCAGGAAACTCCTTGAATACATCTTGGATGACCGTTCTCATTTGTAGTTTGAGTCCGTGATCGGGACCGGTCACCCCGCTTAGAGTCTCGTCCAACTCTGCATTCTCCTTCCAGTGCTTTTGTTCACTTCTGTAGACACGGTTCAAGACAGAATGACAAATGTAGTAGGTCCACGTTGTTAGTCTTGACTTCTGTGGGTCGTAAGTCTTGAGACTTCGTAGGAGATACATGAAGCACTCTTGGACAAGATCGTCAAGAGGCACGTTCCGTAACGTAGTGGTGTGGTACTTCAGCGCCATATTGTGAATCATTTTCACAATAGAGTCGTGAAAAGCCTGCCGTTCATAATCGCTGGCTGTGCCTAGACCAACTCTGACCGCTAGGTATTCGTTGCTTACGGGAAACTTACTTAGGACGGGATACTTCAGGTGGGATTGTGACAATGCCTGCATGTTCGCACTTCCTTTCGCCAATAGCCGATAGTTCGGCAACGCCAGTTGCTTAAATGCCAAGATGCCCTTGTTAGTATTATACCACACAAACGCTATTTTCGCAAGTCTTTAAGTCGTCTCATCTCACGCATACAGCGCTTAGTTTCCTGATAATTCAGATTCTTCGGATCACGTCCTTCTGGTGGGTACGCCACAAACACCCGGAACTTTCCGTCCAGCTTGCGACCAACCGTCATAGACGACTTACGACCAGCTTCATCCCCATCCAGCATAATCACAACATTCTGTGGACGCAGTTTGTAGAGAAGACTGACCTGTTCGTTTGAGATAGACGCCCGGAATAGCGCCACGGCGTTCGGATAACCCTCTTGACGGAGCTTCATCACTTCTCTTGGTCCTTCGGTCAAAATGACCGTGCGTGCGTCAACATCCACGTCATCAGCCCCAAACAAGTAGTGCCTCGTCTTCATTCCAGAAGGAAACAAGACCTTCTTGTACTTTTTGCCGGGATGACGCTTCAGCCACTCATCTTCACCGAGAATGTCGATAGCGGAAAATCCTACCAACTTCTCTTCACTAAACGTCGGAATGACTACTCGATTACTGTAGTAACCCCAAGTGCGCTGAAATACTCTGTAGTGGTCTACAGTTTCTCGTCTAATCCCGGTGGGTAGCTTATCAACCGGGCGCATAAAGAACTCATAACCGCTTCTCAGAACGACCGGATTCAACACCTCGTTCTGGAATGCACTGAGTTTCAGAACGCTGCGAGGTTCGCTTACACGCCGACGCTTAGGGAACCCACTGTAGTACATACGGTCTAGTTCGGCGTCTGTGCTACATTTTGTGATCCACATTGCTGCTTGCTTTGGCGTCTTATCAAGAACACGCGCCACAGTGAACACAAGATTGCTGCCACGTCCTTCTGTCCAACACTGTGTTTTACCAGATACCTTGTTAACAGACCACTTAGGAAGATCAGGTTCACGCTTGACGAAGAGATGGTGGTCTGGGCAGTAGGTGATGACTTCATCACCTGACACAGACTTAGGAGACACGTCACGCTGAAGCTCGAAGCTGAGACGCTCCAACACCGCCTCGACATCAACCTTCGGCATCATCCAGGTGATATCGAGGTAGTGTTGGAACGAAGCCGAACGTTTAGAGCGTGAGTCCTCTGAGGTATTGTCGCCTTGTGTTGGGGTCGTAAGCTGTGAACTCATCGTTCGTGTTCTCGTCTTGGTCGATGAAATCGAAGGTGTCAACAACGTCACGGTTTGCACGGTAGGATTCATGCAAGATCATCGCTTCCTTGGTCATAGGTTGCTTATACTCACCCTTATGCGCGACAATCGCGTGGACAAGTCGAATGACCACAATGGGATCGGCACCCCTATCAGAGTCGTCGCCTTCGTTCCTTTCACGAATGGACATCACATTCTTCTGAACACGAATGCATGTCAGGACTTCATCACCAATCAACTTTCCCTTGAGTGTTTCAGTCGGAGCGCAACCGTCAAAGGTGTAGGCGTCCACAACCCCGATACCATGCAGCAAAGCCGCTGTCATAAGGATGTCCGACTCCATTTTGGTCAAGTCGAAGTCTCCTGCCATCGCAAGAACAAACTTGTAAGTCTTGACGGTATGGCGAAGAAGACCGCCACGCTTTCCGTAATGTGGCATCATGCTCGCGGGACATGACCGAAAACGATCTACAAATGCTTCGTTCTCGAAAATCTGATCCAACAACGCCAAGCAAGTTGGGTCAAAATCACCTTCACGAAACTGCTTGATGGCATCTTGGATGGTTTTCCAATCGTCTTCAGTTGAGTCTGACGACTCGATGTAATCATCCATATCATTGGGAACGTCTACCGTCTTGACTTGGGACGCGACGATTTGTTTCTGTCCCATGTACTCTTCGACGTTCGCCGAGATGGCGACGTAATCACCCTTTAGGCACTTTACGATTCCCCAGAAACGGACAAACGACGAACCCGACTTGTCACGCAAGGTAAGATCGGTATACTTGTTGCCATTACGCGCCGTCTTCTGATAGACGGCTTCTGCGTAGTAGATACCGGTAAATGTTTCACCGAAGTCCACATGCTTGATGAGAGTGTGGTTGTGTTCCGGAGACGGAGTATCTTTCTTGGGCGGGAACTTCTTTCGCTTCTTCACAACTTCTGCCGTCGTAGTCATTTACTACCTCCTAGTTTTCTGCCATTTGACCATGCTTGGTCAGCCAAGATGTTTCATCAAACCTATTATACACCAGTTAACCGGATTTCTTGTCTTGTGGATTAATTTTTCCAAGTTTTTGCGTGTATTCTGAACCCTTTGGAGCGTCAACCACCTGTGCCTTCTTGGCTTTCTTGATACTCTTCACAACATGTTCTTCGACGGTATCTGACTCGAACGTCTCGCTTTCTCCGTCCAAGACAGCATCTTCGTCTTCTAGGTCGCCCACTACTTCGGTCGGATTTTTGTATTTCACTGACTTGGGGTCCACCTCGATGAGACCCGTCGCCACACGGTGGATCAGATCGAAACTGCACGGTGGACCGTCACGATTCTTCAGGATGTCAACGGTCCATGTTCGGTCGCGCTTCCACTCGAACTCGCTTGATTCTTCGATGACACCCGTCATACGAACACCCATGAAGACGTTTGTCGGGTGAATCTTTCGTTTGGAACCGTACACGTCCATTTTACCGAAACGCTGGTTTTTTTCCTGCTTCTTCTCCATGATGGTCGCGGCTTGCGTAGCGGTCAGTAAGCACACGTCCAGGTTCATCGCCACACCCTTGCAGTCGGCGGCAGCCTTGGCTTGTTCGTCGTTGTCGCTCCATGCTTTCTCGATGGGCGCAAGATGGTCAAGGTAGTCCAAGATTATCACGTCAATAGTGATGCCTTGTTGTTCGAGTTCATAGTATGTTCGTTCGATCTCGGCAGCCGTCGTAAACTGAGGTATCTCCTTGATGAAAAGACGACCCCGCCATGTCTTCACGTTTTCAATGGCATCTTCGAGTTCCTTGATGCGTAACTCGTCCATTTTCTCCGCACCCTTTAGGTCGAGGTAGTCAATGCCAGACAGCAAGGCATCATACTTCATCTCAACCTGACGGTGGTTCTCTTCGTTGGTGACATGCAAGACGTTGTGACCCCTTGAAATCAACCTTGACGCGATAGCCTTCAAGAAGGTTGACTTGCCGACACCCGTTACAGAAGACACCAGCACCATCTCACCACGGAAGAAACCCTGTGTTCGGTCATCGTATCCCGCAATGCCAGTTTTGAAACCAGCATACAGTTCTGGGTAGTCACGGCGGTCACGCAATTCTTTGATACGCCGTTCATAGTCTACAATTTCGGTTGTTGGCTTTGTTTCGTGAGACGTTCCAATCTGAACCGCGCCGCGCTTCAGGGATTGAACCGCCTTATTGACATCCCCCCTCTCGATCATGTTGTGGATATCGTGAATGAGTTCCATTGACTGCTTGCCAACGTACGCTTCGTTCAAGAGATCAATGAGAAGTTCGAACTCTTCCTCTGCATTGGTCGCACGAATCAATCCCCACTCTTCCAGGTAGAAGGTTCTGGATGTCTCCGCTACGTTCTTGTTGACCTCGTAATCAACGACACTTGTGGTCAGCATCGCCTTGGACTCGTTGTACTTGCGAAGCATCAGGTCAAACAAGAATCGGCGTTCGTCCGAAGTGAACCACTCTCGATTGACGCGATGAAGGCACAACTGGACAATCATCTTGGACTTAAACAGCGTGCAAAGCAACGACCGTTCGATACTGATAGTGTCGAATATGTCCATGCGCTACTCCTAAAGCAGCCTTGCGATTTCCCTTGGACCCAAACGACGAAGCACAACCTCGTCTGTCCCATCACCAAGAGTTTGTGATGTTACGTCTGCCTTGTTGAACAAAACGTCCCTGATACGTTCCTCTATTGTATCCTTGCAGACGAAGTTCACGACGGTCACGACATTCTTCTGACCGATTCTGTGCGTGCGGTCAGCACGCTGGTCCATCACCGAAGGACTCCAGAAATCATCGTAATTAATTACGATGTCGGCTGCCGTGAAGTTCAGACCCGTAGACATGGCATCGGTTCCAATCATCATATCAATGGATGAGTCTGTATTAAACTTCGCTTGCATGGATGCACGTTCTTTCGTGTCCGTGCCGCCCCAAATGTAGAGGTACTTCAGTCCCATACCTTCCAGCATCTCGATAAGATATACGTTCATCTGAGCGTACTGACTGAACACGACGACTTTGTGCCCATTCAGTATCACCAACTCATCAATCACCTCTCGGAAGGATTCAAACTTAGACGACTTTTTCACTTCCACATCAATGAGCTTAGGATAGTCACAAAACTGCTTGCACCGGATGACTGCCGTCATCGCCTCTACGTCTTCGGTTATCTCATGCGACCTGTCTGCAATCTCATTGTAGATACGTTGTTCTTCGGGGGAAAGTTCTATGTAACGGTTCTCATAGACCTTATCTGGCAAGTCCTTCAACACGTCTTGCTTGAGTCGTCTAATGAAGAACGGTCGGATACGTTCTCTCACTACATCTATGCCCTTGTAGCGTATCACCCTGCCGAAGTAATCAAACACAGCGTGCTTTTGAAGGAATCGTGACTTGGATTGGAATAGTCCTGGCATGACGAACTGCATGACGGAGTGGAGTTCTTCGAGTCGTCCATCCATTGGGGTTCCCGTCAACGCCATTCGGAACTTAGCCTTGACACTCTTGACAGCCCTGGACCTCTGTGACGAGTGAGTCTTGATCGCCTGGCAATTGGAAACCAAAGTTCCACCAGCAAAGAAGTTGTGATTCCCATCTACTTCGATGTTGTATGTCACGGTTGGTCTGTGTTTTCTGCGGGTCAAATACGGCTTGATGTCCCATATCCGTGACGCGACGGCACGAGGTTCAACAACACTGTTACCAAGACAACGAAATGCACCTCTCTTCAGACCACCTAGTTTGTACTCCATGGATGGGTGAATATAAGGTTTCACAATACTCAGAAGCCTTTCGGTCGCAACAACTCCGAGAGACAAGTAGTAATGCCCTTTCGTCTTGTCACGTCTCTGAAACCATAGTATTTTAGCTTTAATCCCCCATCTATCTTGCAGCCATTTTGTGATGATCTCGTGTTCGTCACGAGTGAAACACTGTGTGTGCAAGGTGATAGTTCGACACGGCTTCTTGTCCTTGCGCTCAATATATATGTCTCTCATTGGTTGCCCGAGCAACGACTTGCGAACAACCCTTGCCTCATGTCCTGTAATTGGAAATCCTTGTTCCACGAACCACTTCCCAATCTTCTTTCTACCGTAACTCGCGTCAAGTGAATCACTCATGTCTAAGATTTTCAGCATCCTGTCCCATTGTGTTACTGACGACTCTTTCACCCTGATCGAACCGTCGTCTTGATACCACAATGCCAGTCCTAACTCGTCAATCATATCTAGCCATTCTCGTGTGACCACTCTTTTCCCATCTTGGCGGAACTTGTTGTACAGCGTCTCGTTAAACAACGAGAGTGTGGCTGCGCGGAAAAGGCGTCTCCCAGTATAACCACTCACACCATCGCCACAATTAAAGTTGTCACCTACGATGATGTTCATCTTCCACTTGCAATAGTCTTCTTGTTTTAGGCTATGAGTGAACATCAGTCTGTAATGCTTTGCAAAATGCTTCCGACCAACACCACACCGAGTGCCCTGTATTGATCCATCCCCGAGCAGTGTGCCAGCCAGAGCACCCATGCGCGTGTTAGGTATGGACATCTTGTCGCTGCACAGTATTTCGTCACCTATGTTGAGTTCACAAAGTGGTACCTTCCTCCCATCTTTAGTGTAGAAGTTGTGGTCCATCGTAGCGGAAACAACACCAGAATCCGTATATACACGATAGAGCTTTTTCTTGCTATTCCGAAACCACCCAACAACACGCTTAGGTTCTATTTGGTTGGTCTCAAAGTTGTAAGACATTACATCCACGTCCATTTTTTCGTTGACGACAGCTCTTATAGGAACACAACTACCGTCTGCCAGCGTTATTGGTGCATCACCAGCCAAACATTCGTCAATCACAACGCATGGCCAGTTCTTCTCTCTGATGGGTCTTAACAGCTCTTGTCTGCGTTCGTGTTCTACGATCTGGGCTTCCTTCTTCACCACGACATCGGGCTCGTCTGAGGGCTTGATGACGGGCTTGCGTCCACCGTAGAAGTCGGATGTCAGAAGTTCGTAGTTGACAATGTAGAAAAAGACCTTTTCACCCCTTGGCATAGGCTTGTAGACGATACGATTACGACCCGTCTTGGTGGTCTCCTCTGTCGTGTACAGACCACCATACCAACGCTCAATGCGTCGCTCCGGAGTTCCGGCGATCACCACGTACTTCTCATCGGTGAACTTCTCGATCTCTAGTGGCCAGTTGTACTTCAGAGATGCCGGCACGATGACCAAACACGAATCGATGCCCTTCTTGTTCTTGAGCCACATGGCTGCGGTAATAGCTTGGACGCTGTTGTGAGATAGGGCTGTGTTTGCGAAGTAGTTTGGTTCACCATCTATCTCAAAATCGTAGACAAAACACGGTTCGTTCACGATTTCCTTTTTGGTCACCCGAAGCCACAAAAGATTCGGATTGCACATTGCTTCGATCTGATCTATGACTTTGAGAACAGACTTTTTGTCCTCACTCAAGAGTAACCTAACTTGCTTGTGCTTCTCCTTCCATCTGTTGTCGCGTGAGAAGACATATCCGTCCAAGAATTTCTTTACGTTTCTCACAACTCCTAGCAAAACCGTCCGTGATGGGTTTTGTGGTTTTGTTTGACTTACATATATAGAATTAATCCCCATTGAATGCCAAGGCATTCCAGTTAACTCTTTGAGTTCACATAGGAGTTTTTGTGCTGGAACCCCGGAACCAACATTGGTGTTTCTGGTCTTCGAGTTAAGATGGGCTAGCTTTCTCTGCTTTTCGGTATCCCCGAACCCTATGTGTTTGGAAAACAGTGTTACGTTATCACCACCAATCATAAGTCTCCAATAGAGTGAATTTCCCCATCTTTTTGTCCAAATGGTCTTACTCTTGATGACACAGAATATGCCAAGACGCCTCAACATAAACTGTACAGCCCTGACGATCTTTTCGCTCTTAGATGATAGTTCTATGTTGTCCTTGTTGCAGCAACCTTCGGCGTCAAAAAAGGCGCGAAGAAAAACTATCAAAGAAGATTCTTGGCAGTTTTGTATCATCGCCGGGATGTCTTTCTCGCCCGACAGTTTTCCAAACTCATAGTTCATCTTATCATCAAGCATTGCCACATACTGCTTGGAAGAAAGGCTTAGGTATGGGCATTTTTGACCATATCTGACGACACTCACCTTGATCGGTCTTCCACCTGAAGTAGACTTCAGCCCGAAACTATCGACTGTTTTCTTTAGTTTGCGAAGCACATCAATGTTCAGATTGGTGATGGTTACAAGATAAGCAGGTTTTCTCTCATATCCCTCTGCGATTTGCCAAGCCATAAGTTCAGCAAAGTCTTCATCTACACGTATTGGTTGTGGCACATCTATCCGGCTCGCAACTGCTATCCAGTCGTTCGTGTCTATATCTTCTGTTTTCTTCCAGCCATCCTGCGTCCAGAACCCGTGGTTTAAGCCACACCCTAACGACGAACCATCTCTTAGGATGAATTTCCCGTAACACGGCACACGTTCTCGATAGAATCTCTTGATCTTCTGAAATTCGGGATTTCCACCGACCATCCCCAAAACTCGATGGTCTTGTTCACACTCGAACCACCCCTCTATTTTGTCGTCCACCAATCCAACGGCGGCATCAAAGACTTTACCTATCGTGCTAATACCATTGGGTTTGTATACATTGGTATCATACACTTGGCATTTACCCAATCCCATCTGATCTGCGATCAGCACTCCCTGTCCATTAGCGATGGCGAATCGAACGCCCACCTTCTGGTAGTTGTAAAGTGGCAAGTTGATACCTGGAACTTTTAACCGGATTGGCGAGTCACTGTGGGCGATACTCAGGATTGATTCGAGTTCTTCTTCCTTGGTGACGCGCTGCTTGATGAGTTCTACAGCGTTGCTACCAATCACGATGTCGGGAATCGAATCAATCAAGAACTCGACGTTGGATGTCGTGAAGGGGAGTCGCCAAGTTTTGTCCGATGGATGCCAGATGGCTCCCCTGGACTTGGGGATGTTACGTAGTTCAAACGAAAGTGAAGTGACGATGTAACCATCGTCAATGGTTAGACTATTCAACGAAATCTCCTTTGATGTCGGGACGTTCTATTATACCTGACACACAGGAGATGTTAACCACCAACCGGTTCTAGTAGGTTGAACACACCGTCAACGACAGTATACTTCTTGCTGTTGCTGAGTGTTACTCTCACATCAAAGACGTACTGCCGAATGCTAAGACTAGACGTGTTGGTTGGCACAAAGTAGAAAAGCACCTCACCTTCGTCGGCTGAACCAATTGTGCCACTTTTTACGAGAGATGCCGCCGTGGCGCCTTTTTCTGTCCTCAGGGTCCAAGCAGCCGAAGCACCCGTCAGATCAATTGGGTTCTCGTCACGGTCCTTTACATAGACCTGGAACGTTCTGTTGTCTCCCTGGGTCAGTTCTATTGATTCGAGTCGCATCCTATCTCTCCTTCGTGGGTACTCGTTGGTGTAACCCGTAAACGTTTCTCTCCACACGAGTCGTCCGGTGATCTCGTAGGATTCGTAGTCGTATGATGTTGAGTTAGCTGGCATTCTTGGTTCTCCTATGCTTGCAGTCTAGGCATTGCCTTGACCACGCTTGACCAGACTCTATCTTCTTGCACCGGCACTCGAACTTGATTTCACGCTGAATCTTGCCTCCACAGCACGCCCTCTTCTTGTCATCGAGTTCTTTGCCACGGTACTTGCACGATTGGATATCGTAGACCTTGAATCCGTCCTTGAAGATGAACCTTTGTGGTGGATTTGGTTTGGTCTTCTCCGGCTTCTTTGGTTTCTTGGACTCCGATGTACTCAAATTCGACACTGTTGGTTCAGTTGAAACCTGTTCTTGGGCGTCTTCAATCATAACTGAACCAAAAGGTTGGAGTACCGTTTCTCGCCTTGTTATGATAACCGTTGGGTCTCCCTTTTCCTCCTTGCACTTTCGGCAGAAAACATCGGTAACCTTGTGATTACTCGGAAGAAGGTCACAACTGAAGAGTCCTCGTTCGTTCACATCTCCCGCATGTTTACAGTTCATGATTTCTCCTAATCACACGGCGCGACCGCTCGGCAATCAACAAGTGAGCCATACGGACCCGCAAACGACCATGAATAGGATTTGTCATCTGGGTCGCCAGGGACGCCACTCGATGGATAACTCCAACACCCGCTCGTTACCGAAGGTAGTTCGCAAAATCCGGCACAATCATATGTTTCATCCGTGACACTTCCGGCACAGCCGGCATCATCATAGTAGGTTTTTGTTTGACAATACCAGTAGTTTCGTGCCGCATAGCAATCTTCCGGGGTCTCGTAAGTTCCATGCCAGTTCCAATACTGTGATACTGTGGCGTCGTCTCCATAGATTTCTCGACATCCTTGTGTAGACGACACGTAATCTGGATGCACAAACGCACACTGACCCGATGGATAAGATGCGTTTCCAGCGCAGCCCGAACTATCGTAAACCGTAAGTGTCAAACAGTACCAATATCTTTGACACCCGTTGTCATCACAAGCCTCTTCGGACACATAGGGACCATCATAACTGTAGTTTTCTGAGTATTGTCCGTATGGGCTTTGTGGTGAACCCCAGTCGGTACATCCTTCTTCGGCAGCCTCTTGTGTAACAGTGTATTGTACACTGTACTTCCAAGTGTATAACAAACTTCCGGTGCAGTTTGGTCCATCGTAGTAATCATTGGCTCTACACCACCAACCAGTTTTTTGACTATCCTCGGCAGCAGCGAAATAGTATTGGGTTCCGTCACAGTTGCGTTCGGGAAACGTCAAATAACAGTCGTC
>Ga0208904_1001040_pt1 | contig 20017 bp, 40 predicted proteins | sample AntAceMetag02UKB_FD_184774 | JGI IMG/M metagenome (GOLD analysis project Ga0208904, IMG submission 184774) | Saline lake microbial communities from Ace Lake, Antarctica - Antarctic Ace Lake Metagenome 02UKB (SPAdes) (version 2) | ecosystem: Environmental > Aquatic > Non-marine Saline and...
TGAATGGAAAAGCATACTCCCCTGAAAGTTCAGCGATAGATAGCAAGAAACGTAGGTTCGACTCCATCAAGGAGGAACGAGTCATGTTGAAAGAACAGACAAGAAGCGTTGAACGGATATTGGTTAACACCGTTCTGTTCATCGAACACCCTTGCGGCGTCACGGCTTTCGAGGTCGTGTCTCAGACCGGCAAGTCGAAGCCTGTTGTCACCAATAAAGAATTCGTCAAGACGACCGATGTTCATCACAAGACTCCCCATGGGTTCTCACAGGCTGCGAAGGAAGTCTGGACCTACGTTAGCAAGAAAGACATGGCTGAGTTTTTGGACGTGATGGGAAACGGTTCGGACGAGTTTTTCAAGCTCTGGAATCAATTTGTCGACAGACATTCCCCGATGACACAAATCAAGAAAAGGGGGTTTGGTCCATCCGACTTGTACAGAATGGATTGGGAATCCCATCTTCTCTACAGGTTCGGAGAGGATACTCCGGTTAGTCGTCCGTACCGCATCGAGTGCATCGGCGGAGTCGGGGATGACTATTTCGACTTGGACGCAGCCGAAGTGATTCTCAGAAAATGTCCTTGGGTGTCGAATGTGGAACGAGTCGACATTCCGTTCTATAACTTAACCGATGATCACACACAATCCGTTGAGTTCACTGTGTGTCTTCCTCAGCACAAGTATAATGAGATTGTCCGCTATTGGAGGGACAAACGGAAGCATGACTTCTGGGCATGCATAGTTAAGGAACAGATCGTCTACAAGGATTGGAACGAGAGCAACAAGTACGATGACGTTTTGGGTTTGAAGCCAGCATGGAAAGGATCGGCGGATTGATTTTCCATACTCTTTTGCCAATTTGACGATTTGGTGTGAGATAATGAGACCACTCGAACGACTAGAAAAAACCTGGAACTTGCCCCTTGGTCATTACGACCGTACAGCGGCTGAAGAAGCTGTGGAGCGAGAGTACGAGAAGTGCAAGCTGATTGAGTTGGCTTGGATGAAGAGGTTGGGTAAGAAACGCAAGCATCTGAATTACTTGTCACTGAATGACGCCTGCAAGTTGGTCTACGATATCTGCCATGCGTTGGGATATCGTTGTCCGAGTCGTCTTATTCTTCGGAGCAAGGAAGTCCCGCCAATGGCGGCTGCGTGTTACCTGGTGGGTAGACGGGAAATACATTTCGTCTTTACGGCAATCAGCGTCCGAATCTTGATCCATGAGTTGACTCATCATGTGTTGCATGAAGACAAGAAGTTGTGTCACACCCACGGAAGCGAGTTCTGTGACTACGAGATGATCTTGATCGAAGTAACCGAGGAAGTCTTGAGGAAGTCTTGAGGATGGCAGCGTAATGGAGTTTCACATTAAGAAGATCACCTGGGATAAGATCGTCAAGATTCGCCGTGGACCTTGCGGAGAGAAAGACGGACGATTCTGTTCGCATTGTGAAACGCTTGTGCCCTACGGAGCACAGATGCGCGCCCTTTCCGCTCAAATCGTGCATGTTTGGGGCTACGGAAGTGATACGTCCATCTGGGGTTTTCACTTCTGCATGGAATGTTCGACGTGAGGTGCCTACGAACTCATGACGACTGGTTTTGAGCGCCATTTGCGAATCTGCAAGGAACTGATGACAGCCGACGACCTGGGGTTTAACGGAGAACGATCATGTTGGTGACTGAGCTGGAAGTACGGGATGAAAGGTGGCGTCATCTTACGCCATGTAATTGCCCGGTTGTGGTTCGTGACGGAGACGGCAGGATCGTCGGGTCTTGTTGGAATCACTTGAAGACCGGCATCTGCTCTGATCACGGTGTCATCTACATCACGGAAGAGACCGTCAACGATCTGCGTAAGCTTGCCGCAGAAAACGAAGCCGCTTTGCAGGAACTGAAGGATCAGTTCGCCCGACTTCGTTCCAAGAACGTGACGAAACCCGGTGGTTGGGTTGACATGGTGTTGGTTGGAACTGCGGCGGTGCTTGCGTGGATGGTCTGTTTCTAGGAGGATTCATGTTCGGTTTTGCCATGCACTGGATTTACGCCCACTTGATCGGTGACTACATCCTCCAGAACGATTGGATGGCGGCGAACAAGAAGAAGCACTGGCTCCCGGCGCTCGTGCATGTCTTGACCTACATGATTCCGTTCTTGTTCACAGCGTTTCCGTGGTGGGCTTTGGTCCTTATCGCAGCACAGCACTTTGTGCTGGACAAGACGAATATCGTCTTGTGGTTCATGCGAGCGAAGGGTAGCGCGCAGTTCACGGAACCGCCATATGGTCCTTGGAGTGTGTGCATTGTAGACAACATCCTCCACATCTTGTGGATGGCGCTTCTTGCCGAAATCTGCTTCGGATGACATGCGGATACAGCATTGACCGAATAGGATGATCAGTGAATAGGGATAGGCTAAAACGGCACATCAAGTTGTGTAGACGTAACTTGAAGTCAGGCAGAGTGAAGTGCTGTGCTGATTGTCCATTCGAGGATGAGATAACCAGTGAGTATCCAGAACTCAAGAAACTGTTCTGCGAAAAACGGAGCGCCCTTAGCTCAACTGGAAGAGCATCCGGTTCTTACCCGGAAGGTTGAAGGTTCGATCCCTTCAGGGCGTACCATTTTTGAAAGGTAGAACAAATGCAAGAGCAAACGGAAGACGTGATGCACTGGACCGATCTTCGTGAGTGGGTCTCAGAGTCGTTTGACGACGGCGCCGAAGACGCCGCCACCATCAAGGTTGCCCTAGTATTGGGTCTCGACAAGGCAGTCGATATTCTTGCAGCGGGTGTTCTTGACGTTATTGACCTTCACTCAGTCGCTGTGAGGCGCATCGAGTGGGAGACGGACCCAATCAAGATCGCCAAAATTGCCGAAATCGTCTTGGGAGTTGTGGTTTCGGTCCCGGATGATGACGGGAACGTCACGGTCACGGACACAACTGACTAGGTTGATGGAGTGTTGCCGGGGATCGGCTTGAGGTTCGGGTGGCAATTCTAGATAAACCACCCTCATGTGTGAAAGACCCAATTGAGGCTCAGTTGGGTGAAAGACACTACCTCAAGTCGTGAGCGCAAAGCTAGATATTCCCTTACCGGCTGGGGGCTCACTCCGCCACTTTTATTCATAATCCTTCGTCCGTCTGACGATATAGTTGTAGAACTACAAAACGACGGAGGGTTGACCATGATGGTGAGATTCGGAAAAGTCGCGCGGGAACAACTGGACATGCAGTGTCAGTACGCTTCACGCTACGTGGACGGTCGTAACGGTGACCCTTGCCTTGGTTCTGGTTTGAGGTTCGAGGGTGACCCCAAGGAATATCACTCCTTGATGATCGAAGCAGAAGACGTGCCCGAGTTCGTCAAGCGGGTTCGGTTTGTGATGAAGAACCGGTTGGGCAATTAGCTCAGAAGGAAGAGCACATCCGTGACATGGATGAGGTCGCAAGTTCGACTCTTGCATTGCCCACCACGGGGAGTTGCAAATGAGAGTGATGGTTTTGATCGACGTGAGTTCATACAACCCAAATGCAGATCATTGCATTGATTACGTGAAACGGCTTCGAGAGCAACACGATGAAGTCGGGGTGGTCTTGTTTGATACGAAGGTGAGATCACTCGATGAAGACGATTTGCGCCACCTGGTTAGTCGTGGTGGTTGTTTGCCTTTCTGTGTGAAGCCCGTGCTTGACAAATTCAAGCCCGATGACGTTGTGCTGATCGGAGATGCCCTCTCGCGTGTTTATTGACAGTGTTGACGTGAAATTCCGATACATTCCATATTCCGCTGTGAACGAAGCGATAGAATAGAGAAGGACAACATGGGCGCGTAGCTTAGTTGGTCGTCTATCCGAAATGGAACTGGAACCAGTCCTACAAACTGGATTATCTGGGTTCGAGCCCCAGGACGACCACCACTTATGACAAATCGGAGAAAGACGATGAGTGCCGCATACCAAATCAAGGCTTTGCTGGACTTCGATGCCCTTGACGACGGTGAAGCTCGCCGGATCGCCAAGAGGATGATCGAAGTGCTTCAGGAAGTCTGTCCGGGCTGTGATGCCAAGCTGCGAGCTATGAACACGAACAGTCCTCCGAGAAGCATCAAGGTCTTCATCGGGGAAACAGAATGAAGCGTGAACTGGTCATCGTCGGGAAGGACGGAAGCCGAAGGGTTCGAGATCGTCAGAGAGGGATGAAGAATGGACAATCATGTGTTTCGGGTTGAATGGCATAATGGAGACGAAGAAAAGTTCGTCTGTTTTGTGGTTGCTTCCGATTCCGTAGCGGCAAGGGTTATGTCCAAAGAAGCCTATGCGGAGGAATGGAGCGACGGCAACGACCCCGAAGATGACTTTGATGATTGCCAAGTTTCGCGCATCATGCAGCAGAACGAGACTGGGGTTGTGACATCTTACGAGGAAGTGTGCGAGACTCGACGGATATGGTTTTGTAAGGGTGGGAGAGTTTAGAGCGATGATGACTTGAAGGGCGACTAGCTTAATGGGAAAGCATTCCACTGATAATGGAAAGAGTCTTGGTTCGACTCCAAGGTTGCCCACCATATTCCCAAGACGTTTTGACGATAGACGGGTGTAAACACGGATTTGGAGAACGAAAACGGGAGAACGAAATGGACATCAAGCAAGAGCGAGTGATTCGAGAGTTCGTCGCTGCCGTCGTGGACGGCGAGTTCAGGACGATGTTTCACGCAATCACTTTCGAAGCTGATCGTGATGCGACCAAGCAGTATGAAGACTGGGCTGTTTCGGGCAACGTCCGTGCTCTTGGCGTCTGTGCCGCAGGAGTTATCTACTCCATGGGCGCAATGCGTTACGGCGAAATGACAAAGGCATCCGTGTCGGCAAGTCACTTCGTTCAGGAACTCTTGACGGTTGACGGAATCCATCATGCGGTTTGGCTTCCTCTTCTAGAAGCCGTAGTTCTCTTCGGCAAGGGCAAGATCAGGAGCAAGAGTAAGACCTCCTTCGTCCTTGGCAGCTTGCGTTTGCAGAGTATGATCTTGGATCACATGGATGATCCTTCTCATCTTGCCGTGAAGGATTGGATAAGAGACCGGACGAACTCGCCATATGAAGTGTTTGGCTGGACGGACGAACAAGCCCTGTTGTGGGAAGATATGCTTCTGGTTGAATTTGACAAGCTCTGCGGAGCCACCAGTCGTCCAGTGATCGGTCGCTTCGATGGTGATCACGCTTGTTTCTCGAACTTTCATCCGTCCGAGATCACTTATCTCGGGCTGAAGTTTCCCACCGTGGAGCACGCATTTCAAGCGTCTAAGACGTTGGTTTCGGCGGAACAAGAAGCGATTCGGATTGCCGCGACTCCGGGCAAGGCGAAGCGTCTTGGTCGCAAGGCTACGTTGCGCGACGATTGGGAACAACTGAAGGATGGCGTGATGCGCCATTTGCTACTCCTGAAATTCGAAGACCCTGTGCTGCAAGCACTGCTCCTTGCGACTGGTGATGCCGTCTTGATCGAAGGCAACGACTGGAAGGACACCTATTGGGGCACCTGTAATGGAGAGGGTCAAAATCGCCTCGGCAAGTTGCTCATGGATGTTCGAGACATCTATCACAAGAACGCCAAGAAGAACGACTTGAAGTAATGCGGCGGTAATTCAATGGTAGAATACCTGCTTGCCATGCAGGATGTGCGGGTTCGATTCCCGCTCGCCGCTCCATTGTAGTAAACGGAGAGGTAGCTGAGGCGGAATAGCAGAACCCTGAAAAGGTTCAGACATCGGTTCAACTCCGATCCTCTCCACCATTTTTGGAGTCATGATGTTAGAATCCGAATCCCAAATTTGTACCCAGTGTTTCAGTGTCGCCGTCGATTTGGGTGAAGTTTGTGACGGATTCAGACTCATTTGTTCGTACGGTGAGTATATAATTGTCCAGGAGCCGTATCACTGGACCGATAACGTTTTCACGTTCGACGTAAAACCCTATCCCGATCCCGACGCCCGCGAACAAGAAGATGTTGGGTGCAAATGGTCGTTCGACATGATGACTCCGCTGATGAAGATGAGTCTTCCCATTGATAGGGCTTATGAACTTGGTGTCGCGGCAGTCGAAGCCGGGTGGAGAAAGGAACACGGTCACATCTTTTGGTGGATTGCCAACCGGTGTGGTGAACTCGTGGAACAATGGGAGATGACACATGAAGGTACTGCGTAGGGGACCAACTGAGGTCATTGAGTGTACAGGTTGCGGTAGTAAGATTGAGTTTCACGTTGACGACGTGATTGATAGTGATGTCACATACGCGGCAATCAAGTGCCCAGTGTGTGGAAAACACATCGAGATCAATGTGCCAAGTTCGTTTCTTCCACTCATGCCAGACTAGGAGAAAGTCCATGACATCGCCAGCAGAAAGAATCATGGTTCACAAGAAGGACGTGTTCCACATTGCGATTATCGAATTCAATGGAATGACCACTGAAGAAATGTGTGCCGAGCTTCGTATATGTGAACAAGGCATCTTGGATAGGGGGTTTGTCAACGTTACCGTAAACACGACGGATGTCGGTGGGAACTTTTCCATCTTCTTCAATGGTGATAGAATGGAGACGCAGAAGCAAGCTGACGTTAGGGCACGGTGTAAGGAAACCGCGACGAAGCAAGCTGTAGCGTGGTTGCAAAATAAGGAAGCCGAAGAACGTAGGATGCTCGCTGAACTGAAGATGAGGTATGAACACGAAGACGAAGACGAGAAGCGTGATGCATCGTGACCGCAGACCGATGTGGGAAAAGGTCTATGATACCATCATGGTCTTCGTCACGGCATCTTTGATTGTAATCGTCTTTGGTGCTCCTGTCGTCGTTCCGTGGTTCACAAAGACTTTCATATTCCCCAGTGGTCTAACCGATAAGCAGATGGACGAGATCATTTGGCATGGTAAGGTGATAAGTGATGTCTGACACAAAACCAAAAGGCTTGCCGTCCAAACGCATCAGTAGTATGGTCCACGCATTTGACGACCGTGATCACAAGGACGCTGTGCTTGCTTTGGCACGAGAAGTTGCCGAGATCGAAGTGTTCATTCGTGAATGCGCAGAAGGATGGGATTGCGACACGGGTGCGAATGAATCACACCCCCACTACTGCCGATGCTGTAATGCTGAACGGTTCTGCCTAAAATGGCAGGATTGATATAATGGTCGAGTGGTGGAATTGGCATACACAGTTGTTTTAAGAACAACCGGGTCAAACCTTGAGGGTTCGAATCCCTCCTCGACTACCAACATGCGGAAGTGGCGGAACGGTAGACGCGCCTGAAAAACGGTGAGACTGCTTGGTACCAAGTTGTTCTCGTGGAGGTTCGAATCCTCCCTTCCGCACCAAATTGAATGGCTGAGTGTTTGACACCTTTTTGTGGGGGGACATTTATGAAAACTCGACGTGGTTTTGTCAGTAACAGCAGCAGTAGCAGTTTTGTGATTGCGTCAGTGGAATCAGACCTTCGAGATGCCTTAAAGCCTTTGAGTTTGCCCGAAGGTCATCCACTGACATCTGTAGCGGACGCTGTTATCAATGTCTTCTTGACGGCGAAGGCAGTGGACGACAATTTTGCGGACGATTTGGGTTATGGATCGGTCGCAGAGTTGAACAAGGGTAACGAGTTGTTTATTTCTCTCTGTGGCAAGAATACATGGCATTGCGTGGTGTGTTCTGATGGTGATGACGACATTGAGAGATTCTTGCACGAAGGTACTTTTTCTCTCGTGAGTCCAGATTTGGTGATTCGTAAACTTTGGTGATTCAAGAAGTGGGCAAGTGGCGAAATGGAAGACGCGCCAGGCTAAGAACCTGGTGACCCTAACACGGTCGTGCTGGTTCGAATCCAGTCTTGCCCACCATTTTTTTCATAATCCTCCGAATTTTGTCCGATAGGTAGACAGAGAAACGCGGACACAACAAAGGAGAGAAAGATGCTGCGCGCGGAAGACCCAAACAAGAAGCGCATCATAAAAGCACTTCGTGGGTTGGACATGCCCCAGGATCAGCGTTCTGTCGCCGATCAGTTGACAGACCTCATCGATATCGCCATCGCGGCGGGTTATCAGGATGCCGCTTTGTTTCTTGTGGAACGATCGAAGATGATGGAGCGAACATGACCGTTCTTGAGAAAATCAACGATGAGTGCTACGCAGCGACGAATTTTGGTTGGAGTGGGTCACGGGACCATCATTTGCGTCCCGTAGACCGCGAAGCGTGCTTGACAGCCGAGAAGAAGGCGCTGGAACAGTTCTGGGCTGACGTGGAAGTTGAGACCGGCATGACTGGAAACACCGTGTTGGGTGAACTGCGTCGTTATGCCGAAGAATACGTTGGTGTCACCGACTTTGCGTGGGGGTTGGACAACAAACGTGAACTTGAGTTGATGCTCGAACACTTCACGAATCTGGTGAAGTTGTTCACGACAAACAAGTGCAGCCACGAAGGTACAATCAGCATGGTCAGTGACATGGATGTTCCTCACACCAGCAAGGTAGACGTTACGGAGTGGTGTTGGGCTTGTGGCGCCATTCGTCGTGTCCGGGTGGACATCGCTGGTGGGCGTCGTGATGAGACCGAGTGGACGTTCCCTCACACCGCATCGGCACCAATCGGGGCCAAGCGGTGTGTCAAGTGTGGATGCGTGAACGACGGCGTGACGATGTGTCAAGGTCAGATGCTCTGTGTGACCTGTGGGTCACAAATCGAATAATGGAGGGGATTAGGCTCAACGGCAAACCGCTGGTTTCCAAAACCAGATTTGGAGGTTCAAATCCTCCATCCCCTGCCACAAAGGAACTAGACATGCCATCCGACTTTTCAACCAAGTTCAGACTTTTGGACCGCTGGAAGCGGTGGTGCCTTGAGAACCATGTGTGCGGTAGAGACTACGTGCAAGCTAGGTTCAACCAAATGCTACTCTGGAGCATTGTTCGTGTCAAGAGTTTTGTGAACGTTCAGATCAAGGGAGAACGGTAATGCAAACGGATGGGCTTCCTCTGAATGTGAAAATCGAAGACCTTCTGGTTCAGTCTGTTATCGTCCAGCGTGGTTCCAATGGGCGAAGCGTTGTGAGAATCAACGTCATGCATCAACATCTCGGTCACATCGGCGTTTTGCGCCAAGAGGTTCCGGCACACTGCGTCTCAGTCTATAGTTAGTACGTAGCCGAAGTGGCGGAACGGAAGACGCACCAGATTCAAAATCTGGCGCCCGAAAGGGTGTGAGGGTTCGACTCCCTCCTTCGGTACCATATTTCAGGGTCAGTTTGACGATAGAGTGGTGACGTGAAACGAGAACTCTGAAGAGGAGAACATGAAATGCCAAACACGGGTGACTTCGAGACACTGGACTACGGAGAATTCGGACTTGTCCGGTTCAACCGTGGGGTGAGGGCGTATCGGGAATCTTTGGTGGCGACCGCCCTGGCTACACGCTTCGCAGCCGAGCATGGTCTCGGACAGGATGCGATTACCGTGGATGCACTCTGGCGATCCGCGCTTGAGTCCAATGATCCCGATGGGTTCCATGCCGTCTGCATGGCTTTCTCGAAGTACCAGGGACTTGACCAGATGACTCCAACAGAGGTGCAAGAAGTGTAGGGCTTCACCTATGGACGATCATGGGTTGGTCCTGCTGAGAGTGGGATCAACCCATTTTGTTAGTCCGATGGCGTAATGGAAACGCAAGAGCCTTTGAAGCTCCAGTTCCCGGTTCGAGTCCGGGTCGGACTGCCATACTTTGTGTGATTTTGGTCGATAGGACCATACGACTGAGGTTTCTCGAAACCTCAGAAGGAGTCTGAAGATGAAGATGGTCGTCTACGAAGGGAACGGCGAGGTCATTGTGTGTCGGAAATCCGACGAGGAGAACATCGTCAAGGAGTACTTTACCGACTCGTGTCGTGTGCTTGACGAGTATGACCGGCGTGTTGTTGCTCCGGGTTGTGTGATTATGATCAGGTTGTCTATGCGTGTCTGTGTGAGTTAGTCAAACAGACACCAGTTAATCATGTTTGTGCGGAGTGTAGGTAGACGGATTGCATATCCACTTACACTCCGCCTGTGAATGGTGGTGTATCATGAGAGAGGTTCTTTTGTTGAACGCTGGTGGTGGAGAGGTGCTGAACGTCATCCCTTGGACAAGGGCTGTGAACCTTGTCGTTAAGGAGCGTGTGTCTGCTCTTGAGTGGTGGGATGACGAAGAGATCACAAGTGATGCGTTTCGTGTTGCCGCTGGCATCGACTACATGCCATCCGTGTGCGTTCTGCATCGCTACGTCACTCTTCCGTTTGACAAGCGCATGCCCCTAAAGCGCGTCAACTTGATGATGCGGGACGGTTCGGAGTGTCAATACTGTGGCATCACTCTGAATCGTGCGATATCAACCATCGATCACGTGCTTCCAAGATCAAGAGGTGGTCAGCATGTTTGGCGTAACGTTGTGCTGGCATGTAAGAGGTGCAACAACCTGAAGGCTGATAGAACACCCGAAGAGGCTGGAATGAACTTGAGGTCGCGCCCAGTAACCCCAACTAGAGAACTCCTGTTCCACAGGTTTCTTAGCAGACCGGGTTACGAGGTATGGCAACCTTACTTCCCGTCTCTGAGGGTCGAAAACTAAGGGAGTGTGGTGGAATGGCTTACACGCGGCGCTTAGACCGCCGTGCCCTAGAGGCTTGAGAGTTCGAATCTCTCCACTCCTACCATTGAACCGGGGCGGGAAACCGCCCCTGGAGACAACAATGGACAGTAAACTAACACAAGCGGTGAACATGGCTGTACCTTTGGTGATTGCCGAACTCAAGGAAAAGGGAGGTCCAACCGAAGAGGATTTCAAGCAGGCTACAGAGTATGGTCGAGTGCTTGCCGAGAAGGGGGACACCCTCTTGTTCGGCAGCAATAAGAAAGGAGAGGCGGCTGACTTGTTCAACCGGTTGTGCCACTCCATCGCGGTGATGTCTTTCTTGCCGGGTGGTGTGACAATTTTCGGCGAACACCATGAGTCAAGGGAAGGATGATGTTCTTCTGATTCAGTCATATTCATTCTGTGGTTGAGCGATAATCAAGTAGTGAACAAGGGAAAATTGGTTCAGACAAGGAGATGAGTGATGAAAGTCACGTTCCTCGGCATGACCGTCACAGTTTCATGGCGCCATCGTCATGGCTATTCGGGATTGAAATTCTCCCACATTACGGATTGTATCGTGATGGATGGTGAAAAAATCGTTTGCAGTGGTCATGCGTTCTGTTCCAACTCTGACCAATTCGTGAAGTCCCATGGGCGAAAGGTTGCGATGACTCGCGCCATCGCGGGTTTCCGCCGCCAAGAGCGCAAGCTCTTTTGGGATGCCTACCACGCCGAAGTCAGTTAGGAGAACAAATGAAACGAGAGACATGGGGCAATTGCCCCGATTGCAACGTTGGCGTCGGTGAAGCCCATCTTGGAAATTGTGATGTGGCGCGTTGTCCCGAGTGTGGGGACCAGATGTTGACTTGCGCCAAGCATCAGGACTGTTGGAAACCTGTGATTTGGACCGGCGATTGGCCAGGCTACAAAGAGTGTTTTGAGTTCGGTTGGGCTTCGAAATTGACGGATCGCGGATGGGAGCGAACTACTCCTGATGATCCTGAGTCTACTCCTGACCTGAGTCGACTCGGAACTGATCCTTCGGTTAGGTGGGACAATGAAACGCAGATGTTTGTGAGGAAATAAACTCATTTTGGGCTTGTAGCTCAACAGGTAGAGCAGGATTCTCATAAAATCCAGGTTCCCCGTTCGAGTCGGGGCAGGCCCACCACAACTTGAAGTGACAATTATTCGCCATACTTTCACCCCCTTCTTGCCGATAGAGGAGGAAAACGATGAAGGTCGTCTTTCTGGATATCGACGGAGTTCTGAACCACCTTGGGGCACCCAAGAGTGGTGCCATATACACGATATGCCCACTGTGTCTTCAGAGGCTTCACCGGATAGTAGACGAGACCGCCGCCGAGATCGTCGTCACAAGTTCTTGGCGTTTTAGTGACCGGAGCATGGAGTTCCTTGCCGACAGTCTCGGTGGTGTTGGGTTGACCATTCACGATAGTACTCCTATTTTGCCGTGTAGCCCAATGAGGCATGCGGAGATTCGTCAGTGGATGGATGGCAAGGACGTTGAACGCTTTGCAATTCTGGACGACAGTAGTGATGCTTTCATCACTGATGTTGAAAGCGCAAATTTCCAGACATCGTGGGAAAACGGACTGACGGATGAGATCGCTGACGAAGTGATAAGGTACATGGGAAAATAAGATGGACATTGAAAAACACATTCAAGATATGACGGACCCATCCGTGCTCTCCATGCTTCTGGGTGGAGAAATACGATTCTACGCTGGGTTCGATCCGACATCTCCTAGCCTGCAACTTGGAAACTTGTACGTCATCAAGATGATGCAGCGATTGATGTCGCTAGGGAACGAACCGGTTGTTTTGCTCGGTGGAGCTACTGGACTTATTGGAGACCCATCGGGAAAGACGCGGGAACGAACACTTCAGAATTATGATGTTGTTTTGTCCAATGTGACAAAAATGAAATCTCAAATAGAGCGGTTGATTCCGGGTGTTCTCGTTGTGAATAATCTAGATTGGTTTCAGGACTTTTCCGTTCTTGACTTCTTGCGTGACATCGGTAAGCATTTTCGCATAAACGAGATGTTGGTTCGAGAGTCTGTCGCGTCAAGGATGAAGTCAACCGGAATGAGTTTGACCGAATTCGTGTATCAAACAATGCAAGCCTATGACTTTTTGATGCTTCACGATTCTCTCGGTGTTACCCTGCAAATGGGTGGTTCGGATCAGTTTGGCAATATTTGTTCCGGTGTCAGTCTTGTGAGGAAGGTCCGAAACCGTAAGGTATTCGGTTTGACCATCCCGCTTATTACAGATAAAAGCGGAAAGAAGTTCGGTAAGTCGGAACGTGGAACCATCTTTTGCGACCCTGAACTGACAACGCCATACGATATGTTTCAGTTTTTGGTAAACGTACCGGACGATCAGTCTATCTATCTTCTTGATTGTCTTACCGATGTCGAACCAGATCAGATTGAAGAACTGTTATCCAAGCCAAGAGAAGAGAGGCATTTTCAGAAAAGATTGGCGGAGGATGTTGTTAGATTCATTCACGGCGAGGAAGTTTTGCGAAACGTAGTTTCATCCAGCAATGCTTTGTTTGGCGGTGACACGTCGGAAACCAAAAGCATGATTTTCGAGGTTGGAGATGTGAGTCTGGAAGATGCTTTGGTTTCAACGTCACTGTTTAGCAGTAAAAGTGACGTTCGAAGAGTCGCGGATCAGGGTGGTTTGAGAATCAACGGGATTGTAACAAGAGATGTGAAAGCAATGGCTATCAGTTTTTCGACTCGTTTCGAGGTAATGCGCGGAAAGAGGTCCAGGTGTGTAGTGCGAGTGAGTGGAGCACAATAATAACAATAATTCAGACTGACGGACGAAACCGCTGTGATGGAGTGATAGAATACCTAAATGCCCCTGTCGCCTAATTGGATATGGCAGCAGTCCTCTAGCTTCTAACCAGATGTGTAAGAACCATCACTGGGGGTTGGATCATGGGGTTCTGGAATCACAAGGTAGTAAAGAAGTATTCCGAGAGTGTTAGGCAGTATGCAGACAAGCTGTATGGGTATCTGCGTGACGAACATATCAACCGTAGAAGCAAGAAGAAGACGTTTCCACACAACGACGACTTGAGTATCAGCATCGCACCACCAGATGTGCGGGAGCACATCGGAGGAAACGAGATCGTCCGCATTGGGTTGTTGAGTTCGATGAATACATGTGGATATAACAATATTACGGACGTTGGGCGACTTGAGGTGCTGAAGGCACACAGGCGGTTTGTTTTGCGACGTGGATTGAAGAAGTCGTTTTGGTGGGTTGTTGTTTTCGTTGCTACTTCCGGCGTTGGCACCTTGTTGTGGCGTTGGTTGTAATCCGATGGCGTAGGTCCGACTCCTACCGGGTCCACCGAATAACGAAGTGACAGGATAGAACAACCAATGGGGGCATCGCCAAACTGGATAAGACGCCCGGCAACGGGTGATCAGTAGTTCTGTATGGAATGTAGCCTCCGTGGTGTAATGGATAACATTTGGGTCTTCTAAACCTAAGATACTCGTTCAAGTCGAGTCGGAGGTGCCATTTTCATAATTTCCTGATAATCGGACTTCCAGACGTTTGCTGTAATACTTTGAAAAACTGCCGGTGAAAACCATGGAGGTCCGAATCCTCCCAGGGGTACCACTTTGTGTCATTTCGGGTACGTGAGTCAAACGAGGAAACCATGAGTCGTACTTGGAAGCGCTGCGCGCGGAAGATGCTAGGAGGTCGCCGTCCTCGTGGGCGCAAGAAGGCGATTCGAGAGAATTGTCGTTCTATTCCGGCAAAAAACTGGTCTGATGAACGCTTCCCTGACGCCCACAACTTGATTCCGTTCATCGTCATCGAAGGGTTGGAGGGCAAGGGGTGGGACACCGATATGATTCGCCGTCACATTCGTAAAAAGTTCAGTCTCAGTGCAAAAGCGGCTGATTGTTTCTTGGGGTGGTGTTACGAAGGATTCCACAAGTAAAGCCCGGTTGCCGGAATGATAAACGGGGTGGTTTGCAAAACCACATTTTGAGGGTTTGATTCCCTCACCGGGCTCCAAAAACTGTGATGTCGTGTGTATAATAGATCAACAAAGAGAACGTTTCTGGATGACAACATATGAAAGATGATTTCAAGTGCCCATATGTCGTAACCAAGAAGGACTTCTACGCAATAGAAGGTTTGGAAGTCCACTGTGTCGTGTGTGGTGAGAAGGTCAATCCATGTTGGGATGACGACGAATGCAGTCTGGATATGCCAGACAGTGCAATTTCTGGCGTGGTTTTTGGTGGGTACGGTTCATCCCATGACTTGTGTGAGTTCCTTGTCACGGTGTGTGACAAGTGTATCAACGACCGTGTAGCAAAGGGCTGGCTGCCTAGGATTCTCAAAGGTTTTGGATGAAGGAGAGTACGATGAATGCAGGCTTTACTGAAATTGCGTTGGTTGTGGACAAGTCCGGGTCGATGGGTGGGATCAAACAAAGCACCATTGACGCTGTGAATAAGTTTCTGGACGAACAACAAGGCGTCGTCGGTGACGCAAGTGTCACAATGACACTGTTTGACACCACGGTGACCTGTATCGCCGAGAGCGTCCCGATTGGAGATGCCAAGAAGCTGGACGGTGAATCGTACCAGCCGAACGGAAATACTGCTCTATTGGATGCCATTGGTTTGACGATTGACAAGATGGGCGTGCGTTTTTCCATTATGAGTGAAGATGAACGCCCGGAACACGTCGTCGTTGTCATTATGACGGATGGTGAGGAGAACGCGAGTGTAAAGTACGATCACGCGAAGGTCAAAGAGATGATCCAACACCAGACCGACGCATACAACTGGAAGTTCATTTTCCTTGGTGCTGGTATCGACGCTGACGTTATTGGGTCGAGTCTTGGTATTCCCATGGACTTCATTCGTGCTTACGGCGCCGATGAGCTTGGACAAGCCGACAGCTACGCAGCCGCGTGCGACAGTGTTTCCAGTTTGCGTGGTGGTGATGACTTGAGTTCGGTGAGGAACGACTGATGGCGTGGATTGGAGTAGACCTAGACGGAACACTTGCCTACTATGATGGAACGTGGCGAGGCAAGCATCACGTTGGTGAACCCATTCAATCCATGGTAGACAGAGTGAAGCAGTGGATTGCCGAAGGCAGAGAAGTTCGCATCATGACTGCAAGAGCATGTGATGGTCGTGATTGCGTCCCGGCGATCGAACGGTGGTGCCTTCGTCACATCGGGGAAATCCTCGAAGTGACAAACGAAAAGGACTACCACATGATTGAGTTGTGGGACGACAGAGCAATACCCGTTGAGAAGAACACAGGAAGGGTGCTTCATAGTGAAATGGGATAAAACCACAGCGTGCGAATGCCGTTATGGTGATGTCATCGGTCGTGTGTTTGCCTCGGCAGACATTATCTGTGAAGACTCTAAGGCTGACTATCAAGGTTACGCAGAAATCATTGCTCGCTTTGACAACGGAGTGTTCGTCCACTATAACTGGAACTACGGCAGTTGTTCTGGGTGTGATTCGTGGGAAGCACTCGAATCGACCGACGATGAAATCCTGATGGAAGTGCGTAGGACTATGGGCGTGCTTCCGACTCTAGGTACTCTTGTGAGGTACATCACAGAGTTCCCGGATAACAGCAAACTCAAACAACGTGCTTTAGTCTGGGTTGACAGCCAACCGTGTTGATGAAGAAGAGACCCTCGTGGTGTAACGGATCAACATCTGGGGCTTCGAACCCCAGGCTCCAGGTTCGAATCCTGGCGAGGGTGCCATAAGGGCAAAGAATGGCAGACGCAAGCAGAAACACATCTGGAACATCGGTAGGTGGCTTAAGCGTTACTTCACAAAACGAACTTGCAGAGGGCAAAATGGACGAGAAAATCAAACAGAAGAACCGAGTTAAGCACCTTCGCCAGACATCTTCGAAAGGGATGGCGGGAGCTAGGGTCATCGTAGATGAAGACCTCGTAGACGAAGTTCTCAAGCCACCAAAGGAAAAGGTGAACAGGATGCGCCCATAGCTCAGGTGGATTAGAGCACATCTTTCCTAAAGATGAGGTCGCAGGTTCGAGACCTGCTGGGCGTGCCATTTTTTGGAGATCATATGTCTGAGCACTCTGTTGTGTTTGGTGGTCTATTCGAGTCGGGTGAGGTTAAGAGAGTCGCTATTTTCACCCACAGGAATCCAGACCCGGATGCCATGGCATCCGCGAGTGGGCTCGCTTGGTTAATGAACAAGAAGTACGGTGTTGAGTCCAGGATTTTCTACGAAGGAGAGATCAGCCACAAGCAGAATCAGACGATGGTGAACGTGTTTGAGCTGGTGCTTGAACGGTTTAGTGAGTACAATCCTGATGAGTCCGACCTGACTATCATCGTTGACTCAACACAGAAGACTGTGCCAGTTAACGCTGACGTAGTAATTGATCACCATCGAGTGCCTGATGCTTTGGGAACAAAGCTGACTGTGGTTGAACCAATCGGCGCATCAGCAACTCTCGTTTGGGAACTCATTCGAGACTTGGGTGTCGAGTTTGATGATGACGTAGATGGGCGCGTTGCCACGGCGTTGTTCTTTGGCATCCGAAAGGATACTGATGAGCTGGTTGGTGAAGCGGTCACCGACCGAGATTTCGATGCCTACAAGTCTCTCGCTGATCACGTTGACCGCCGAAAGTTGACCCAAGTGGTCAATTATCCATTGCCGAAGTACATTTTCGACCTACGTAAGAAGCTCACCGAAGATGGCAATAGCGTTCAGGAAGACTCTTACTTCGTTGGGACAGTTGGAGTGATTTCCTCAACTAAGCGTGATGCTCTGCCGATGCTTGCTGACGAGATGGTGCGTCTTGAGGGCGTTGAGACGACGGTAATTTTCGCAATCGTCGGCAAGTCAATTGAAGCGAGCATCAGGAGCAGCAATCAGAGTCTCGATGTGAACCGATTTAGTAAGGCGGTATTCGGAGACGGATTTGCTGGTGGTAGAATGGGATCGGGTGGAGCTAGAGTTCCGCTGGGCGTATTCGAGTATGACGGGCTCCCAGGTGACGTGTGTGATGCGCTTTGGGAAAGTCAGAAACAAGTTTTGTTCCATCGGATACTTCAGATAGCGTTAGGGAGATGATGTACGTATACAACGTCGGTTATGGTAGCCCGGAAGAGTCACGAGAACGACAATATGTCCACGATAGGAGATTCACCAAATCCGAGTTTCAGCAAGTCGTTGAGGACTGTCTATTTGAGTCACTGGTTGCTCTCGCTGAAGAAGAAGATGACTACTACGATCTTGGCGGTGAGTCTCAAGAACATCCTACGTTTTCTAATTGCTTCCACTGTGATGAGTTCGAGAAAGCCATCAAACGACGTGGGTTTGTTTCCCTTAAAATCGTGGAGTCGGTCGTCGTGATGGGATGGAAGCACTCCATTGATGTCGATTCGTGGCCTGGACACAGTAATGATCTGGACAACAAGTACGCCAAGAACCTCAAGATGCGCATCGTCGCTTGGCTTGCTAAACAAACTGGGTCATAATTTCACCCATCCGTGACGATATATCCCCGGCGCGAGTGAATTTCATGGTGGAGATGGACACAATGAGAACCGAAGATTGGCACTTCAATCACTTTCCGGTCGATGAGAATAGAGCCGAAGACTACGGTGAAGAAGCCAGAATCTTCTACTTCAACCGTGACGGTAATGTCATGCCACAAGTGGATAGGTTCACCGAAAACGACCAGGAACTGAAGGATATCATCGATGAGGTCGAGGAAGCCATCGGAACGGACGTTTACGATCAGGATGGTGGATTCATTGCGGACGATCCGGATTTCATCAAGTCTGTGTGTTATGAACTCGTTCGTCGTGGCTTTCGGTATGACAAGGAGTTCACCGGACCTCCAAAGAAAGAGGTTGTCTGGTTGTTCGTCCACTTCCCGTATGTCGGGGAACGCTTTTTAATGAAGAATGGTGCATGTGTCTTCCATTTTAGTCCTAAAGACGAGCCTGATTACCGTGAGCACCACTGGGATGGTTATGATGTCTGGTTGGATCGGGCCATGGAAGAGGCGTGTAAAGAAGCCGGGACAGAAAGTTACGAACCGTACGAGAACTTCTTCATCGTCGGCGCCGAGTTCGAGCAAGCCGTTCATGACGCGCTGGTTAAAAGGGGAGTCCGGTACGCGCCGAAAGTCCTAGCGTTTTACTCCGAGATGTCAACGGGATAACAGGGAAAGAGGAGAAAAAGCAATGGGAAAAGCATGGGTTTTCGGACACGGAATCTGCCAGGACGAAAATCTGGCAGAATATTACGGTGAAGGCGCCGAGCTTTCATGTCAACCCGAAAGACTTCAGTGGTCCAGGTTGGCTGTGGGATGACTACGACGGGGAGCTTGCCGACTTGCTCCAAGAAGCCCACAAAGAAGCCGGGACGACTCTGGGCGACGAGATGGAAAACTACTACGTTGTGGGCGCTGAGTACGTGCAAGCCGTTCACGACGCGCTGGTTGCCTGTGGTCTCGAATACTCGCCCGAACTCAGCGAGAAGGCAAGTTAACGCCACCATAGCTCAATTGGAAGAGCGCCATCTTGGTAAGATGGAGGCACTAAGTTCGAATCTTAGTGGTGGCTCCAACAGCACTAATGGAAGGATGGCAGAGTGGTTTAATGCGACGGTCTTGAAAACCGTTGTCCCTAACGGGACCGGGGGTTCGAATCCCTCTCCTTCCGAACCGATAAGCTAGGTGACCTCCACGTTGGTATCGGTTGGTAACGCTTCTTTTGAAGCGGCTGACAACTTAGCGAGCACGAGTCCTTGTTCCATGTTCCCAAGGGAACCGTGATTCGGAACTTCGATCTAAACAAGAGGTCACTATGAGCATCAAACTCAAAATCGAAACCATGTATGACATTTCCGACGAAGATGCAATGATGATTGTTTGGAAGATGATTTGCAACCACCCGGACTTGGTGAAGCGAATGACACAGGTTCGAGAAGAGGGACATAGGGTCAGTTGCCCGTTTCCGTTTAGGTGCAAAGAGTTTCCGTGTGAGAAGATGCGTTGCAGTGCTAATGTCTTGAGTAACGGTAAAGACGCCCATAAGATAGGATAAGGAGACAGGATGAAGACTTGCATCGGATTGTTCGGCACGTGTGGGAAGTCAACTTGGCGCAGGGCGTTCATCGAATGTTTCGAAGCCAGGGGAATGAAAGACGGGATCGACTTCTTCAACCCACAGGTTGAAGACTGGAGTCCGGTTATGGCAAAGGCTGAAGCCCGACATCTTGCCGAAGATTCTGTGATTTGCGTCCCGGTCACCGGTG
>Ga0208904_1001042_pt1 | contig 19987 bp, 29 predicted proteins | sample AntAceMetag02UKB_FD_184774 | JGI IMG/M metagenome (GOLD analysis project Ga0208904, IMG submission 184774) | Saline lake microbial communities from Ace Lake, Antarctica - Antarctic Ace Lake Metagenome 02UKB (SPAdes) (version 2) | ecosystem: Environmental > Aquatic > Non-marine Saline and...
CAAATAAATACATTCCCAGAATAGACTTCCGATAACCGCCGAGCTATTGGCTCTAAAAGAACTGTATCGCCAATATGATACTTATTAAGCACGCTTATCGGTGGGAAGTTCATCACTCTACCTGAGTTGTGTACCGGGGGCCGAAGCCCCCGATACGGTTGAAGTCTAGCGTCGAATGGTGATCTTCAATTCTCCTATTTGAAGCTCGTTTCCTGAAGCAGCTTCAAGGGCAATACCCACAATAGGCACAGCCGAAGCATCATGGGCGATAATGGCTGCTGTGGTAGTAGCATGAGCCATAACAGTCTCACCTTGATTGATAGCACCCGACGTAATACAAATCTGTCGGTTTCTACCCCAAGTCTGAATCCATCCATAATACAAGTCGGTAACGACTCTTTGAAGAAAACCACGCGGGTCTTGATCAAGAGCGGCAATAGTAGCGGAATTCGGATCGTTCGTGACTTCCCCATCGGGGTAGCCTGAATCCAGACCTACCGCAAGATGACCGGCTACGACTGTAACCGCACCATCGCCATTGTTGAACTTAACATACTCGAAGACAGTCTTTCCGCCATCGTCAGACCCAAGAGTTCCCAGCGGAAATGCTTGGGTTACATCGTTAGCGTCAAGGTTTACATTGACATAATCTGCTGACATTATTTTTCACCCCCTACGCTACGTATGCGTGCATCGCAGAAACACCGCGACGATCTACGCACATCAGTTGCCCGTCACCGTAGATCGCAGTAACGTGTTGGTTAGTGCCTGGCAGATGCTCCCAGGGATAGATGCCAGTAGCTTTTGCCGGGTCGAAATCGTTGTCATAAGCAAGGAACATGACAGACGGGTCGAAGAAGAAGATACTCGACGGCCACAGGTCAGTCATCATGGGATCGACGTAGAAAGTCACGTTACGAGATGCGTAAGTGAAGCTTGCATCGATCCCCAAGTCGGCTATCGCCGTGTCCTTCGTGTCCCTGCGCCGTTCGGCCAGCAGCAGGTCTTCGAGAACGTCATACAGGTTCGCAGGACAGGCTGCGTACAACTGGTAGCCATATCCACGTGCTACCAGGTTCAGATGCGTCCGCAGAGCGTCCAGGTCCAGTGTGTCGGTAGTCAAAGCGTCATTCGTAACCACATCCGTCTGCGGGTTGCTGGTTGCGTCATACGCTGTTGAGTTTCTCGTCACTGTCCCGCCTACAGTCACCGTTGGATTCCAGAAAGCTTCGCCACTGTCTACATTGCCAAATTCATGACCAGTTTCGTCGCTTCTTATGACCATCGGTATACTGTACTGCCTGTTGCCATGCGCCGTCAGCGACTTGAATTTCACGCTTGGCGGTACTGGCGCTTCGGAAAGTTCCGACTCGATGTCGATCTCTTCACTGGTAGTACCGATGCCACTTTCCGACCAGTCGGAGAACAGCATGTAGTTCATCACCCAGGTCAATCCTGCGTGCATAGCGTGGACTTTTTCGTCCACCAGGTCGATTCGGCTATGGTCAGAGCCATAACGTTTCATCTCGATGTCGTTTGTGCCAGCCGAGATGTAAAACTGCTTAGTGAAGAACTCCATCTGAGATATTGGGTCGAGATCAGGTGCGCCAAATCGTTGATTCAATGCAGCCTGAGACACGTCATACATCTCATGTATGAAGTTCTGAGATACCTTGCCATCCGGCCCTAAGTCTACGCCCTTCTTGTTATCCAGAAGAATCCGCAACGTCGGGCAGGCTTGCTTATGGACATCAATTAGCTGTCCAAATACCTGATCGATAGCTGCGGCTTGTTCCGTGAAGAACGACCCGGCGGCATATCCTGGTCGTGTTGTCAAAGCCATTTTCGTTCATCCCTTCTCGTAAACAGGACTAAGGGACGGGTCAAGCGCCCTTGAGCGTCTTCTGTCTGGTGATCATGCTCTTAGCCTTCTCCCTGAGCGATTGGCGGTTTTTCTCACCATCATGCCAATCGTAGTTGGGGTCAGGCCGCTCTTCGCCTTCTTCAGCCGGTAGGCTACCAGAAGAAAAAGACTCAAGTTCTGCTTGCCGTTCGCGTTCTGCCGTAATCTGCGTCTGCTGCTGTAACAGTTCGAGTTGTTTCGCCAACATAGCATCAAGCTTCTCGTCGCCATCCATATACGTCTCTATCGACCCCTGCTGGTCGCCTTGTAGAGATAGGTCAACTGCGGCGAGAGCGTGGCCGATAAACTCTTTCTGCTTGCCCACAAGCGCCCGTAGAGCTTCGTCGCTTATGTCTGGCATGGTCGTCTTCAGCCTTGCCATCTTGGCGCGGTCGATATTAGCAGCGGCACGGGTACGGCCTTCTTCCGCATCCTTTTTTGCCTGTTCTATAGCGTACAATCGAGCCACTTCGTCCTTCAACAACCGTTCTTGCTGTTCAGGAGTGAGAAGTTGACTCTTCATTTCGTTTCCTAAAGCATCGAAACGGCCTGCAATATCCTGTGGTGTGATGTTCTGTAGAGTCCCGTCCTGCTCGCCTGGGGTAGCCCAGTCGTCTTCAGCGACAGCCTTCTGCTGCAAGCCGCCTACACCCAAATTCTGCATAGCTTTCGCCATACGTAAGTCTGCTTCTAGTTGGGCAGCGCGTTCTTCAGTCTCGGACAATTTCTGAATCATGGCTTGATCATGGGCTTGTAGCTTTTGATTTTCTGACTGTACTTCGTCAAATCGCCGTCCACGACTGTAGCCAGCCCATAATTCATCACCCGATACGGCTTTGTCCGGGTCGCGCTTGGAGCGGTACTTCTGTGTCACATCCAGGATTCTTACGCCGTCTACATCGGCTTGCTCAGTAGTAGTAGACACCTGCTTGTCTTCCACAGGTTTGCCTTCTTCTGTCTGAACGCCTTCGGTCCTTTTGGTCTGTGCCATCTGATCCTCCTGATAGGCTTGCATGTTGCACAACATACGCCTACGATAATAGGGCTATAAGTTTTTCTTCTGGCACCCCTGATGCTTCCGCTAACTGCTCCAGACCTGCGAGTTCTTCATCATCCAACTCGTCGCCTGTTTCTGCGGCTTGTGGGGCTGCGCCCCCTTCCGGGGTTGCCCCTGGGACACCGGGTCCGGCTTGCTGGGATAGCCCTAATGCTCCCAACGCCTGTATTTCTTGTTCCTTCTGTTGCACTTCTTGTAACTTCTTCCGTAACTGCTGTATCCAGTCATACGCATCCGGGTAGCCGGTATTCACCAGCAGGTTGATGGATGACTGTATTAAGTCTGGGTTCTGACTCATGAGCGCTTCGTTGGTTATAGCGGCAATTTCCGCCAGCCTGTTCATCTTGTCCAGGTCGAAGAACGATGTGGTGGCGGCGGCTACTACTTCGCGTCTGAAGTTTGCCGTTATGTGCCGTTCAGTCCATTCAACAGAGCGTGCTTCGCCATGCTCGGATACGTCCTTGAAATCTCCCGCCTTGTAGAACTGCTGCATCAATCCATCCATAAGAATTGATATATCTTCAAGCGCGTAGCCAAGCTCTTTTATATGCTCCCACAAGGGCGTAAAGGCCGCATCCTGCGCCAAGCCAAGAGTCATGGGCGGTGTGTGCGACGTTCCCTGTGGCGGCGACTGACCGCTCACCCCTGGGCGTATACCCACACGTCCCTTCATCTTCTGCCCATCGGACTCCATCATCTCGAATATACCACTGGGTATCATCTGGCCGTTGAACAACTGCAAGCTGTCGCTTACCGGTCGGCCAGTATCCTTTACGGGAATAAGCTCTGCCACACCCCTTGTGATCTCAGATAGCGGTATGGCGATATCGTCTTCTTTCACAACGCCGCCTGGTAGAGCGCTGGTCTTCAGGTGCAGGTATATCAACCGACGAAGGGCGTCAACGTTAAACTGCATGGGTATCATCTGCTCGACTACGCCCATACACTCATACATTCTGTTGTTGCCTTCATCATCACTTATTCTATCCCAAAACAGGGGAGTGAATGGATGACGCATCGACCCTATCTCTGTCTTCTCGGTAGATATTTCGCCATCCTGGTTGACCTTCGTTCTGCTGGCAGTACCGGCGAATGGGTTCTTCCTTGTCTTCACGATGTAATCTTCGATCATTGTTACCACAACGCCATACGGGTAGCCAGCGTCGTCAAGGTTAGTGTCGCCAGATACAAGCGATACATCGTTGGGGACGACTGGGAATATCCAGTATTCGTACACGTCTATGAACGGGTCAACTATCTCGTCAGAATTACCCGAACTGCCAGGAACGGCCAGCCTGTTAAGAAGCTCTTTTGACATGTTCGCCATACGGGAAAGCGTTTTTGAAAAAGTAGCCTTCTTCGATTTCTTTCCCTGCGGCTCTCTAAGACCAAGAGCTACTTCCGCTTCAGTACCGTAGCGGCGCAGTACCACATCAATACGCTGACGTGTCTTGTGGATAATGTATCGGCAGTCAAGGGCGCGCTTATCGTTGCTGGCAAACGGGTCGTAAAAGATCGAACTGGGATCGATCTTCTGGAAGGCGATTTGCTTCCTTTTCACATCCCAGAGCGTCTTCACCGTACTCATGCCGGTAATAAACGCTTCTTTGAGTGCCGAACTCATAACACTTCTTGCGCCGTTATTGCGCCATGCCGACAGGTAGAGTGCGTCCACATCGTCAACCAGGTCGGCGTCTTGCGGGTGGTGTGGGTAGCGCTTGATCACAGGGTCGTTCTTCAAGAAGATAGACAGCGCTTCGTCTACCGTCTCTTTGATCACGTTATCGCGTGAAGTGGCATACTGCCCTGGTACTTCTTCGTCATCGAAGTCGTCAACAGGTATAAGCCCAGCACGCTTCTTGTACCATTTCCAACCCCGCTTGCCCCTAGAGATATAGTTGATTCGGCTAACATGGGTTTCCGACTCATGCTTCATGTCGTTTAGATATTCTGGCGTGATCCAACTGTCGTCTGGCATTTCTACATCTCGCTAAGGTAATGAGCCACCATATCGTTCCAGCGGGAGTTTTGCATGACGCAGTATCGCACACAGGCATTGACCGCCTGAGTCATCCGCTGCCTTGCATAATTCCGATCCTGGCCTGAATCTTTGTCCAAGTTGAAACGTTTGCCGTACATCTTGGTAAGCCGTGCAAGTAACTGCTTCAACATGGGACTTCCGCTAAGTTTCACGCTGTAAAAGTCGATCAATGGCTGCTCAAGTATCGGCCTGAACTGTTCAAGGTCTTTCATGTTCTCTTGCAACTGTGCAAGGGTAGCTTCCAGAGCTTCATTCTTTCCGCGCAATTCCGCAAGCTCTCGCTCGCCTTTTGCTTTCTCTGCAAGTATGTTCTCGAACATCTGTACTTCAGATCGTTTTGCCCTTCCTACTCCTGCTGACATAATTTTCTCCTAATACCATAGTTGTTTGACACGCCGTTCCTGACCAGCGCGCTTCTTCGCTTCGTGAGTATTGAAAACAATATTCATATTCTCGTCATAATAATATAATTCTTTGGGTTGTTCTTCTTCCTGCCGTTGAAGCAGCGGACGACGCCTACCGCGCATCTGTTCAACTACCTTATCGCAAATAGCGTCTCCGAATAACCTGTCATCGTAGAAGCCTGAAGCCGCTTCGTATTTGCCTGTAGAATTTAAGATAAACGTCTTGCCTTCCTTCACCCAGCCCATATCGGGCATCAGACATGGCTCGTTGTTATCTATGGCAGCGCAGGTGTTGGCAAGCTTCATACGCATTGCGGTAAGTATATGCGGGCGGGTAGCGGCTGAAGTGTACCACCCCACTTCTGTACCAGGGGTAGGTCTGCCATGAGATAGTTGCTGCTTATTCGGCATCCGGTACAGGTTCTCAAGGCCGTATTTACCAATGCCAATCTCTTTATGCCCCGTCATCAGGTAGGCTAATGTCGTCTTCCCAATACTGACAGACTCTACAGCAAGCTTCGCGGGCTTCCTGCCAAATGCGGCATCGTCTACATACCCCGTCCGTGTGCAGTAGTAATGCCCCGCAAACCATAGCTGCCGAGCAAGCTCTATCTCGTCAATGTAGCCGTGTAACGCCGCCACTACTCTACCAGTATCGTTGCGCTGGATGTAAACTGAAGTGTAGTCACGACCGCGCTTACCTTCCGCTGGGTCTGCCCCTATCGAGTAGCTGGGACCTACGCCTAACTGCGGGTCAACAGGCTCTTCCCATATCTTCCATATCCACCCAGAAGCAGGCTCGTCAGCGAAATACGGTGCAGTCTCTACGAAGTATATCTTCCAAGCATCGTCAGTCTCGCCATCGTCATACTCCAATCGACCATAGCGGGGTTGCGATACTTCGGGGTTCTCTCGTAGGTAGGTTTCAAGTTTAAGTAGCTGGTCGTGGTCAAAGGCGGACGCTCCCAGGAACTCAAGGAAACGGCCTGTCTTGCGAATAAGCCGTTCTTCTGCCGACATAGACGCCCACATACGCAGAGCAAACGCCGCGTCTACATGCGGGTTCTCTTCTATGTCTACATAGATAACATCCACTTCTGGCACTTTGCTGGGGTCGAGTTCAAAGGGGTCGATAAGCTCTTCTTTCATCCACCGTATGTAGCGCATCTTGCGTGCTATATCGGGGTCTTTAGCGTCGATAACAGGTGTCAGTGCCATCCACATATAGCCTTTAGTCTTGGCAAAACGGGAGACAACTTCGTAGTATATCTTCCTGTCGTGCGGCTCGTCAAGCATCGCCCAGTCAAGGTTAGCACCTGTGTATGAGTTGATTTCAGCCGTCTGCCACTTGAAGTTTATCCTGGTATGCTCAGTCTCGATCCAGTGGTGTGTGCCTTTTTCCGTGTATTTGTTCTTTATGTAGGGGCCGAATATATCGTCAATAACTGGCTGGAGTGTTTCTTGCTGTACTGGCTGGGAGTAGTTGGAAATCCATGCAAGTATCTTGCGGCTGCGCGGGACTCGTAAACGAACGAATGGGTCGATAAGCCATCCTGTGTTCTGTCCCTTGATGTCCTTCTCAGGCAACGACCGTAGCGCACCCTTCATGACGCTTGACCACGACTTCCCACTCTTGTTGCCACCAGATTGTATGATTTGGTGCTTCTTGCTGGTGAATACATCCGTCTGACCGCCAGCGTTCGGGCCGCGTTCGAGAAAGGCCGTGACGTGCGTAATCGTGTCCGTATAGGCGTTTATCTCTGCAAAGGCACGTCTGTCTTCTTGCGATAGGGAATTTGGTATGCCCATTGAATTCTTCCCATAAAAAAAAGGCACGTTCGAGACTTTGTAGTCCCAAACCTGCCTTTTGCCAGCCCAGTTAGGAGTATTCTATGTATTCAATTTTTGTAACGTCCTGATAGCGTGTTCTAGTTCAGTATCTTTCCTGAACGATAGGTTGATCTCCAGGTGTACACATCTCCCGTCTTCAGTGTGCAGAACGGCGGTGGTGAAGCGTGTCATTTTTTCGTGTACAAGTTGTTGTAATTCAGCAATGTTGTCCTTATCCATACATGTACTGTACCACATAACGACAGTCGTTGTCAAGAATAATCCAAACTGTCACACCATCCCATACTCTAAATCAACACTTTCTCACCCATCATTCACCCCCACCATTTGAGACTGACCACACCGTTGCAACCAATCTTTACATACGGATAGCCATTCTCAAACCTATGTGTCCAACACCCACAATTCGCTACAGTAATACCATCAACGTTCTTGACCGCTGGAAAGTGCGTATGTCCATAGACAACTATCCCGCAGTCATTCTCTTTCGCTAGATCAGCCATCCCCTGATCGTACTCTGAAGCTCGCTTCTTAACAATCCCATAGAGCCTGTCCAACCAGTCGTCCACGTCCTTGTGAACGTACCGCTCAAGGAAGCCTACCACCTGAGCCACATACTTCCCCAGGCCATTCCCAGACTTGTTCGCAGCGTCGAACTGGTGGCCGTGTATGATCAATATATTCGCAGTTCCACGCTGGATAATCCGTTCAGCGCCACACATTGAATACTCGAACATGGTAGCAAGATCGTGGTTGCCAACAACATAGTCAATATTCCCACGACTCTCCCAAAGCTGCATTACCTTCGGATGCGCCGCTCTAACCCCATCCAAATCCGCTTGCAATAACTCGCAACCATCCCCAACAACAAAATGCCGATGCCATTTGTACGCCTTGACTAATTGCAGATAACAGTCCTCAGCATTAGGGGAAAAGTCGTCGTCATCACCACCGCCGCCCATGTGCAGGTCGCTTACGAATATCATCTCGGCTCCCCCATCCTGTATCGCGACCAGCCCATCATCACCGCAAATTCACCTATAGCAACTACACCGTCACGGTCTTTGTCGTAGGGCGTTACCGCTACGTTGATCGGTGGTCCGAAGCGTCTAGTGTACCTGTTCTCAATCTTGAACAACTCAATAGCGTCATAGCCAGCGTCGATTACATCGTCAGCGTCGCTTTCCAGTTCACGCAGATCAGCGTCTATGCTGGATATGGCTTTTTCTAATGTGGCTAACTGACTTCTGAAGCTGTCTGCTTCCAATATATACTCCGCTCGCTGTTGCAGAAGCTCACCCGTCTCTGGCGTTGAAGCGTCCTGTAGAACCGTTTGCGCCGCTCTCATTGCCGCTTCTGGCGACGGAAACTGCTTCGCTACCCATTCGCCAGGTACATGTACGCTGTAACTATCATCCACTTCTCGCTGGAACCTTAGTCGGTCTTTCTCGTACGGCATGTTAAATCCCCTTGTTTTTTACTGCCTTCGCAGTTGAAGTTGTATTTCTAGTTCGTGTTTTTGTTCTTGCATATCGTTAAACTCACGCGCTAGTTCTTTTTTACGCGCAACAAGCACTGGTAATGGCGGAAGCCTGATAAGCTCTATTGTTTTCGATCCATTCTCATTCATAGAGTTGTTCAGACAAGTTATCTGATGTTCCATGCTCTCTATTTTCCAAAAATCGCTCTGAAATAACAACCATAACCCTATTACCAAACCACCGGTAAGTACAGCTATAATAACAAGTGTAATACCCCAATCACACCATGCTTCAATCATGTGTTTATAACGAAACGGACGTTCTTTTCTTTCTTTGACTCTCTTAAGGAATGGTACTAAAAAGAAGCATACAATAGCTTGCATGATTAACGACCATAAACTATCTCTTTCTAGTCGCCATTTATGAAGACGAATTAAGATTCTCGCTTTCTTCTCTTCTTTCATGACATACCCCCAATCACTTTAATCGTACTCAGTCGGTATTCCTTGTACGGCATGTTCTTTCTCCTTTTTTGTTTTGAACTACCTTCAAACGAAGGCAAAATCTAACTTCCGCTTTGCTCATCTCTTGCGACAGGTAAACTAATTGCTCCCCTGGGTGCAGCTTGTCCATCATGAAAGCAAACGCCTTGTTGTTCCTGCCAATCTGTGAAAGTAAGTCGTTGATACGGTTCATTTCAACTCCATCGTGTAGTTTACAGCGTGTTCCATCCAGCCTTATAAGCCCTGATAAGCCGCTCGGATGAATAGTTGCGCCCTTTATCACCATCAACACAAGAACACAACAGCCTTGCCGCCCTACCTTCATATCGAATGCCTATCTTGCCACATGCAGGACATTCGCACCACCATTGGTACATATCCCATGTACATTCTCCGGGGTAGAAAACATAATATGCTTCACCTTCCATATCAGGCATCCCAGCACGAATCATAGGGAATGCGCCCCAAAGAATATATACAGGTCTACCGCTTTCTTCTGCAAGTAACGCAGCTTTTCGCTGTTCTTCTTCGGTGGGCAAGCACCCTTTAATCTCAACCCATATTTCCTGTTTAGGCAACCAGAAATCAGGCAAATACCACACATCATCAAGCGCATACCCTTCAGGCTCATATTGATATTTCACATCGAGACTGTCCATGAAGATCGCCCATCTCGCTTCAAGTCGGCTACGAAACATTATTCCATTATGCTCGGTTGGTATTGCTTTCATTGTCATCATCCCCCCTGTCTACAACGTCCAATCGTGGACTTGGATTCGTAAAGGCAAGCACATGTTCCGCTCCTGCCCTTCCATGTCTGGCTTTTAGCAGCTTAATTATGCGTTGACTCGGATCGGCGGGATCAATCCAAAGACCTAAAGCAATATCACAATTAGCTTCGATCATTCCAGAGTCACGCGCCATTGCTAAGGAAATTTCCCCATTCCTACCTTCCCTGTTGGTTTGATAAATACAGAGCAAGGCAATGTCAAGTTCCTTCGCCATCACCGAAAGGTCCCTTGACAGCTTTGTCATGCGGTCATAAGGCCGGTCGCCTTCTGTAGAGAGAAGCCCCACATAGTCTACGATAGCCAGCCCTACAGGCTCAGGAGCAGTCTTTATAACATCGGTCATTAACGGAACAGACATAGGGGCGTAGTCTACTACATACATATTATCATAATGCGACATGTTGCCAACATAACCGCTTTGGTTGTTATGCAGGAAATCATTTTCAATAGTCGTTTGAGAAATACTCCACATCATTGCCAACTGTCTGAAATACAATCTCATAGCGGTCATTTCCAAAGAGAACAATATGGAAGGTATCCCTTGATTTTCAGCTACTTTTAGCTGGACACTTTGCGCCCATGCAGTCTTGCCAACGCCTACATAAGCCAGTAGTATCGCCACTTCACCACGACCTAAACAAGAACTATCCCTATCAATCTTCGGCAAACCAAACTCTACCCTGGAGTCCTGCAATTTACGAACATACGCAGGAGCCTTTTCGTGAACGCTTTGCCATGTATGATACTCTATCGCAGGTTTCTCTTCTTCGACTTCTCCAGGGTATTTGTAGATACCGGCAACGGTAGATAGTATCTTATCAGCAGGCCAGGCAGGATCGCCTGTGAGCGGCGGTGTATTCTTCGCTATGTCCCACGCCTGTATCAACGAGAAGGCCACGTCTTCGGGGATATGTTTGCTCTTATAGAACCCAGCCAGGCGCGTAACGGCATTAGTCCTGTTACCTGTGCCGAGTCCGTTTTCCAACAGGCTAGTCACCCAACGATCTTTCGATCCTGACGGTTTTTCCTGTGCTTCCTGATCGGGCTGAGAATCGGTTAAGACCACAAGGTTACTTAGAACTCCTGCGATTTCTTCAATGTCGATACTTCTGTGACCGTTTCCCGACGTTGTTGCTATCGCCAGTATCTCTGATATATCGCCACACTGAATCAACATCTCTGGGAGTAATTCTACCTTGTATTTTCCACTCTTCTTGTGCTTACTGTTGGACAGTCTGAATAGACGCGTCTTATCGAATATCGACAAGTCTACGCCTAAATCGCCAGCCATGTTCGTTACGATAGCCTTGCATTGGTCAGGCAGGTCTGCCCCTGGCTGTAAGTCGAATGCTTCACTGGGGATGCCAATATGAAAACCTTTGTTTCCTGAGAAGAAGCACCGCAGGTAATCTACAGGATAATCGTATTCCAACTGAAGTCTGTTAAGATATATCTTCGCGGTTTCCAGCGCTTTATTCAAATCTTCGTGGTCAATATCCACCCAGAGATAATCCACATAAGCATCGCCTTTATACCCAGCAACGGAATTATTCTCTTTCGTATAGTCTTGAAAGTCCTTCTTGAATCGGAAATGACTTCGGTAGGCTTCCACCAACTCCTTGCCTGTTATCTGTCTGTTGATCTCGGAAATAGAGAGAACGTTGTTTCGGGGCTTGCCACCGTAGCCGTTTAGCACTAATTCGCAGTAGTTGTATTCGCTGTGCATCATTCTCTGTTCTCCCATAGCTTCATCACGGATTCGTAGTCTTTTACTGTGAATTCCAGTTCAGGCTCAAACTCCTTCACGTGCGGCAGATATAGACTAAGTTTTTTGTGTATGCAGTTTGCAGGAAGTCTTTCGTTCTCAGGTAGTTTGCCGCCTTTGAAATCACGGTAGGATTCTTTCACAACTCTCAGCCACAAAGAGCGCTCTATCTCAACAGCGGATTTGACCTTTACTGGTTCGGGGGAATACCACTTACCAAAGTTCACTAATCCGCGCACTATCCAGGCAAGCATCTTGTTTGGCGATATTCCTTCACGACCGGCTTTCGTGATCACTGTTTCGATTTTATCTTCGGGGTATTCCAGAATCTCATTGATAATTTCGCGTTGAAAGTCGTTTATCTGGGAAGTGGTTTGCTGGAAGGTGGGTGCTGCTCTGTCCATCATTTTCCAGAAGAATTCTTCTTTATCTTGAGAGTCAACATTTTTGGGAAATGTTTGGCTCTCTTTATTATTATATCTTTCTTTAGCAAGAAACTTGCCACTCTCTGTTTTGGTCAATGACAGTGGGGCTTCAGGGGGTTTTTCATTTTGGGCTCTGTCTGACGCATCTGTCCGATCTCTGTCCGATCTCTGTCTCACCCCTGTCTCATCTCTGTCTAATCGACCATAAGGGATGTGGTCGCAAAAGCACATGGCGTAAGGGTTTACGCTACCCCGCTTCTGTCTCATCTCTGTCTTACGTCTGTCTGCGTTCTGTACTACCCCTTTTTTCTTGAGCCTTGAAAGTAGGTAGGAAACCCGCTTCCTGTCTAGCTTTACAGCGTTAGACAGCGATCTGGAGTTTGAGATAAGAATTCCAGTCTTTTTATTCGCCTTCTGAAGCATATAAACCAAGAGTCCATATTCTTCAAAAGTCAGGAATCCTATATCCAAATCGTCAGCAAGTTGATCGGCAATTTTGGTGAAATATCCATTGGTGAGTATTCGGTCGGTCATGTCTTATCCTCCGCAGTTTCGGCTTCGGGGAAGGTGGGCAACTGCGGTAGCCCACCACCCGAAACCAGGCATAGTGCCGCCCGCTGGGAGCAAACCAGCGAGATGATATGACAGTTTGGGGAACTGCCTTTATTTCCACTTAGAATTATATCATATAACACCCATAAAGTCAACAGAATACAGCGGTTAGCAGTCATTCGCCGCCGCCTTTCTTATCCTGATAATTCCACGCATTACGCTTCCACCAATGTTCATCAGCAGTCCACCAGTTCACATAATCGCTCAACTTCATAAAGACATGCAGTCCATCTATCACGTACTCGCCATCTTCGCAGTAGTATTCGTAGTGAATGTCGTTCTCTTCACAATATATCTCGAAGCTTTCAAGGTGCATTGGTTCAATTACGCAATGTGTCATCTTGTCACTCATTCAGCGCCACCGCCCTTCAGCTCCATTCCCACAGCTTCCAGTATATCCTCTTCGATATTATCAACAAGCTCTTCACCTATTCCCGTGAATTCGCCGCAGAGAATCATCTTGATAACCTGGCGAAGCTCTTTAGGACTTTTCCGTTTTACGCGAATGAATTTGTATGGCGTGGAGTGGTGCCGCTCTTCCATGAAGGTAAACCCTGAGCAGTGTATTGTGCCCAATAGGCTCAGACCACAGCGCTGCTTGCTGTTCCAATCTCTTGAGAATCCCGGTCCGACCTTATTTCGAGTTACAAGGGGGTTTGTACATTTGCCCTTAAACACCCAATGACAGTCATGGACGCCGCCGTCTAGAGGAATTCCGTTAATGTTTCTTTGGTTTTTGTCTGGCAGGTCGGTCATGCGTCACCACCCTTCTGCGTCAAGTCCAGCTTCAGTTGTGAGTTCTTAGCAATATAAGCATCCCAGTATCTTTGGTCGTCTTGTAACCACCAATCCATTACATCCTGCCCACTTTGCCAAGTTGTTTTAAGCCCCTTTCCCCTACGCACTTCAAGCATCTTGTCGAACGTTCGCAAATATGCCTTGTAAAACTTGGGGAATCTATGCACATCTCGTACTCTCAACCTATTGTTTGGACACATAACACAGCCAATACGCTCGAACCCTTCATCATACAAAGAACAATAGGGCAAATTGTGTTTCCTGATAAAACTCCACACATCCGCAGTCGTCCATTCCAAAATCGGGTTGATATATAGCTTATCCGTATCTGCGACAAAGCAACGTTCTGCGATCTGTCTTGTTCTTCTGGCAGAACTTTCGCTAGAGCGAACCCCTGTGATTACTGTTCGGCCATCACCACACACTTCCTTTATCAACCGACAACAATATCGCATTTTTCGCGTAGGTGGAATGCCATTGTCGATTATCAGTTGCCACATAGTTTTTTCAGGGCGTTCCCAAATAACTTCAGGGTAGTGTGTGCGTATGAATTTTAGTATTTCGGGGGGGTCTACTGTCGTAACGCTGTAGTGGGCGTCATAGTCTACGCCTGATAGACGCACCAATTCAAGTACCACCGTGCTATCCTTGCCGCCGGAAAACGCTACATAGGGCTTTGCTTGGCCGCAAAAATGTTTTATGGCCTTTATTGCCGCTCCAGTTTTTGTATCAATGATTTTGTCTTGGAAGGTTTGGTCGGACATTACACTGAGCCTCCTTGTAAGCGACCTAAGAAATAGGCGACGTTACAAGGTCGCCGCCCATTTCATTAAGTCAGGCGTTGAACTGACCGCTGGCTCATGACTTCCAGCAGTTTGGGGGAAAAGCCATTGTTGACTTTCAGGTGCAACCATTTGGGGCTGGTTGCCCACCCGCAAGAAGAAAAAAATGTTGAAAGTAGGACTTCGCATCCTACACACATAGCTTACCACAAAACGCCTGGATTGTCAAGCAGGATTAGGCAAAAATGGCGGATATTTACACTGGAAGCCCGAAGCCCCTTTATGTCCGCCACCATGCTTGCCTTGAAACTCGTACTGTTTGGCTATTTCAGACACGTCCACCTTGTCTGAGTAGAGTGAAACCGTCCAGTATCCCGCTGGCATGTAGCTGAAAGCAATCCATATCTCGGCTTCAGGGACTACCGCCTCAAACGGCTCTGACCCACGCCCACCATTCACGGCGTAGCATTTGTGTCCAGCGAACTCTACCCAGAATCCCTTCTCTCTCACACTGGCTTGCTGGGTAATGTTCTTATATCTGTTGATAGTCTCTCCATCAGTAATGATAGACGCGTGTTCCATACCATTCTTGTCTTTTGCAAGAGCATACCAAACGTTATCATCAGGGTCGTGATTATAAGATTCCATGCCAGCAAAGAAATTGAGAGTTCTATCTCCATGCTTGAACGTCCATGTATCTCTATCTCCGATTAGCTGCACATAGTCAGGCGCCTCGATAATGGCTTGTGGCAACGTTATATGCCTGTTCGCTGCATGAAGATAAGCATGTGTCAACTCACACCCCGCACCCCACGTCGCCCTGACACCTGCTATATCTCTCTCAGAGCCAGTTCTTTCCGCCCCGCCGCTATTTACCCACAAGAAGTCGATGTATTTCTCTATGGCTGTCTTGTGGTGGTCTATCCATATCACATGCTCCGTAATAGCTAGCAGTTTCCGCATATCATCATGCTCGATAGAGAAGTCAACAATATAGACAACTTCATCTTTGCGGATATGATCAAACGGAACCTCTAGCCCATAATTCATGGGGATAGTAACTGTCCCCCGTTCGGCTCTCATATCAAGAGTGAGAACAACATGAGCGGCGCATTTGCCGTCCATATCGTTGTGGTAAAGTATCTTCATTGGATTTCTCCTACACCCTAATTCTGTCGCTCAACTTTTCCAGTTGGCCGTTAAGCCCGTCCATCAATCTCCGGAGATCATCAAGCCGCAACATTAACGGGGTCTCATCTACCGACCGACGCTCGGCAACCATAGGTGTCTCCTGCTTGACTTCGTTAAGACGACCTTCAGTCGGTGGTGACAGAACTAGCAGGCAATCCACCGACCGCCTAATACGATCAACCCCTTCTCTTGCTTGAATAATCTGGTTTTGAAGCGTCTGAGTCTTCTCTACCCAACTAGCTTCTGTTTGTTCCGCTACTTGTGACATATTACTGCCTTCAACTTCTGCTGCCATTATAATTCTCCTTTCTGAGAATAAAGGGACACGCCAGCGGGGCAATCAAGCTGACGTGCCCGATTTAACTTCGAGTAGATCACCCCCTTCCTATTCTTCGGTTGTTGGAGCAGGTATTACCTTGCAATGAAGCGCACCGTCCTTGTCGATCTTCACTTCGTCGAAATGAGGGATATTCGACGTGATGAGGGCAGAGCCTTCCTCGATCTCGTCATGGATTGTGTCAAGTGTTTTTGGAACATCTTCGATAGCGCACTCCTTCTCAATCCGGATCACTATCTTCGCTACATCCTCTTCTTTCCGTATTCTTAGCATTACAAATCTCCTTGTGTTTTTACCTTTAATTCGAAGCATTGCACAGCTCGTCTATAGATTTTCCAACGTCTATGATCCCATGACCCAGGTAAATGTCCGGACTACAGGGTTGAGAAGCTCCCGCAAATACCCACCTGCGCGCAGGCCATCCCACGCTTCCTGCTCCGTTTTGAATGTCACGACATTGCCAGCATCCCTATATCACGCCAGTACAGCGAACAACGCGAGCCGGGCATATCGCCCAGCATTTGCTGTAAATGGGGAAGTCTGTCAATATGCTTGGGATGGATATTCATCCGCTCGTAGCGACGTTTTACGGCATCGACAGTCTTGTGGAAATCCGCTCCATAGACCCAGGAAAGATAAAGACAGACTACAAAGCAACTCCTGCTGGCACCACCGTGACAGCAAACGTAGACGGTATCTCTCCCGTCCACGAGAAAATCCAACGCCGCAATAGCGTTCAAATACGCCCTTGGCGAGTTGTGTTCACCCCAGGGAGCTTCCCAGTCCTCTGGCCCGTCATTCAAACCGGCGTGAATATACAGCACATCCCTGTGGTGTTCCCATTCCGAGTAGTCATCAGCGACATTGAGCACTCCTGTGGATACATTCTCTAATCTATCAGGATCGTATCCCTTTATCTTTTCGTTATGCTCACATATCATCCTGATCGAACGCTCCACATCCTGGCCGCTACCCAAGATGATGTTTCCATCCACACAAATCACTCCCAATGGCCATAGAGATTTTTCATCAAGCCGGCTTTCTTTTTCTTTCCGATTCCTCATCATTATTTCCTTGTTTTACGCAGGCACTCTAGTTAGAAGCGCACAGCTCGTCTATAGATTTTCCAACGTCTATGATCCCATGACCCAGGTAAATGTCCGGACTACAGGGTTGAGAAGCTCCCGCAAATACCCACCTGCGCCCAGGCCATCCCATAGCCTTGGTCAAAGCCAATAGGCCAGTCACGTATGGAGTAGCAATACTCGTCCCGTTCACCCGCCTGGTTCCTCCACCCATCTTGGCAGCAAGCACCCACTTTCCGGGAGCAGCAGCGCCATTCTTCTTTATAGCGTCACCATAGCTGGAGAAGTCCGCCTTCACGCCGTATATGTCAACAGCGGCCACACAGACAGCCACAGGATTCCTTGCCGGATAGATGATGGGAGTCTCATACGTGTTCCCTGCGGCACAGATAACTCCCATCCCTTGCCAGGCAGCAACATTCCGCATAGCTTCGCCAAGCGCTCGAGACTCGTAAGAACTACCCCAGGAGCAATTCACCATGTCAACTTCAAGGTCTAACGCTTTCTGGAAACACCGCAACAGGTGAGTAGTGGTCCCAGACCCGCCAGAGTTTAACCCCTTAAATACATAGATGCTCGCCAGCGGTGCTACTCCCACAATGCCTGTTCCGTTCAGGTTGTTATAACCAACACCTGAGAGTTGTACAACACAACCCTAAGTCTACTCGCTAAACTTTTGGCTCTTTCGTAATCCTTACGCTCCCCCATCTTCACTCCTTTCTGCTAAAGCTGCTTCAAGCTGCTTGTTGTACTCGGTATGCGTTATGAACGATAACTGCCTGTCGTCAATGAAGGCTTTGTCACCCATGATCTTTATCTGAACGTTTTCAAACCACTCCTTTTCCATATATAAGTTCCATATACTTCCCACGCCCATATACCATTCATCAGACTTTTTCTTCTTCCTTTTCATCTTCTTGCTCCCGCTATTCCCGCATCACCGAAAGATTGCCTTGAAGGACTCGCCGTCCAATTGCGCCTACTTTTGTTGCCAATTCTCTGAGCAAATCTTCAACTTCACTTGTGGGGTCGCCTTTCTCGCCGCGCACAATACACTCATCAAGTCCCCTGCTAATGGCCGTCAAGGTGACTTCTACAGAACGAAGTGCAATGAATAAATCAGTCTCGTCGTAGAGTTCATCAGGACGCATCTCTATTGTCAGTTTTGGTTGCATTGCCTTGTCTCCGCTGTACTTCCTGCATCCATTTCCATAGCTTGTTTAGCCGACTATCTCGCCCGTTGTCAGCATTCTCCAGCTTTGCTAACCTTCTATCCACCTTGCTTACCCACGCTTCTGTAACTTCCAATTCAGAACTTATCTTCCTGTCCCGAACAGGCTTGAGCATTCTCTTTAATTCCCGCTCGCCCTTCTTGCCTTCTGGAAGATGAATTTTACCCAAGATGCAGTCTCCTACAAGCTGTCATCGTACAGCCCCACAGCGTCGTCCAGCAAGCTCTTCGACTCCACCAGCGCCAGCCTGTCCACGTCTACAGCCTTCTTACCACCAAAGCGTACACGGTCAAGCTTGTTCGCATCCTTCACTATCTGCATCTCCAGGTAGTCGCCATGTCCAGGAAGGCAGTGACGTGATACTATGTCCGCAATCTTCCCAAGCTCTACCATCTTCTTGTGAAAGCCCGTAGGTGTAGCCAGGTCAAGCTGGTTCTTCCCAGAAGCGAATACGTTACCAGCTACCTTGAAAGCTATCGCAGCGCCACGATAGCCATGATCGTAGTCTCGTCCGTCATGTGTGCGGCCAACATCATGAAGCAGCGCTGCAAGCCCCACTACGTCCCTGTTGACCATCACTCTGGTCTTTATGCTCAATGCCATGCAGTTGATGATCTTGTCAGCCAGCTTGAATACCCGTAGCCAGTGCTTCTCACCGTGTACCCCGCCTGTCAGACCGTCCCATAACGTCTGCTCAACTACCAACTCAACCATTGATTCAACGTCCATTTTAGCTCCCCGTTGTTAGCTTGCTCACACGTTCACCCCAGCTTTGCGTAAGACTGCGCCTATGGCCGCCTTGTCAGTTGAATCCGTGTAAACGGCATGTAGCTCTTTCATCAAGTCTGGGGCGGCCAGGATTACACCTTTGTTGGCTTCGTGATGCTTCCCGCCGGATACCATACATACTGACCTGGCATCAACATCGTAAACCCAGAAAGTGTCATCATTCTCTGGCTTTGGTCGCCAGTCTCCAGGGCTTATATCGGGGAACGGCGAATGCTCTGGCGGCTCATGACCCAGCATTCTCAGTAAATACTTTGCCGTCTCATCAGCGTCCACCATTGGAATTGGGTCTGCCAACATCGCTTTGACTTTATCATACGTCTCTCTGTCTATCTGCTTGCTCATAATTTCCCCCTATGGTAACTCGTCAAGGCCAGCAAACTGTGGGGCTTCTAACTCTGATAAATCCATAGCCGCATACAGAATGTATATGGCGTCCTTTACTCTGTGATCCACCACCAACCCCGCATAGTCCACACCTGCGTAGTCGAAGTCAATCAGGTCTGCCATTAGCATACGGGAATGGAAGAATGTTTTTATATCCCTGATCTGCTCATGCCCACCAATTATAACCGTAGGCCGACACCCTTCTTTTACAAGGTCAGCAACTACAATGTCTATCTGACCCAACTCGTCATGCCCTGATAGCTTCACCGCCCTGTGTATCGTCCCTTCCGATACCCACTTTATTTTTTCCATGACTGCCCCTTTCATATTGTTTCGTCTTCTTCAAATACTTCGATAAAAGCAATGTCATCAATAGCGTCTTTCTCTAACTGCTCAAGTTCCGCCTGAACTAATGCCGTAGCAGTAGGGATCAGTTTTAGCGAATCCGCTGGCAAATCTTTATGCTCAATTTGAAAATACTGTGATATGCAATATGAACCTATGTAGTTATCTTTATGGGTAGACTCGCTAGTTGACTTCCGCCTACGTAGCCGCT
>Ga0208904_1001044_pt1 | contig 19983 bp, 12 predicted proteins | sample AntAceMetag02UKB_FD_184774 | JGI IMG/M metagenome (GOLD analysis project Ga0208904, IMG submission 184774) | Saline lake microbial communities from Ace Lake, Antarctica - Antarctic Ace Lake Metagenome 02UKB (SPAdes) (version 2) | ecosystem: Environmental > Aquatic > Non-marine Saline and...
CTTAAATTGGCGACATTAAATTTTCTTGAAAAAGTCAAGAAAAAATCAGTTACATGTTTGATATATTTGATTTATATCATATTGTTATGTCGGTATTTATTTGCAATTTCCTAACCGGACACTGCTGAGTTCGATCTGATATTTTTTCCGTTCGGTGATATTTCTATTACTGCCACGGCGACCCAAATAATTGTTTGCTGGATCATGAACACTACAACAGGCATGACTAATCCAAACGAGTTCCCCCTTTTTATGCATGATTCTAAAGTCGATAGGATGTATTAACTTTTTTAAGTGCTCAGCTTTCTTAAAATGATCTGCCACTTTTTCGCGATCATCAGCATGGGTGATTTTTATTATCAGATCAGGGTCTTTGGTGAATTCTTCTGGGCGATAGCCTGATATACGTTCACATGAAGGCGATACGTATATATAATTGCCGTCTGGGTCAATCCAGGTTTCCCAGTCATAAGTGAAATCGGCAATTATCTTGTAACTTATTTCACTCCTTTTCAATTCCTTAGCGATTACTTCGTTTCTGTTGATTTCTTTTTTAAGTCTTTCGTTGGCGCTTTTTAAATCAATCGTACGTACTTCCACTAGGTTTTCAAGATGCTGAAGCGTTTTCTGTAATGCTACTTCGGCTCGTTTTTGTTTTGTAATATCTCGTCCGTTAACAATAAATCCTTTAATTTCTTTTTCTGAATCAAAATAGGGGTAATAGTTAATCTCCATAAATTTTCTTCCAGCAGGGAAATCAAACCATTCCTGGTAAGTAATATTATTCCCCAATAAACAACGGCTCGCATTTGGTTTTATGACTGTTTCAAAGAATTCATTTCCAAATACCTCAGTAACAGTTCTACCTATCACATTACTAGATTTCGGTACAAAAGCTTCTAAATAGGATTTATTAGCTGCAAGATATGTAAATTTAGTATTTAATAATGCCATCATATCAGTAGAATTGGACACGATATGCTCATATTGACGTAACCCCTCTTCAGCCTTTTTCCGTTCCTTATCAACTTTCGTCACGTACAATGCTATCTCAATGGCGATCTTAAGCTCTCTATCCTGAACTGGTTTCAATAAGTATCCAAAAGGTAAAACCAGTTTAGCACGATTGACATTATCTTCGTCAGCAAAAGCGGTCAGGAAAATAATGGAGATATCTGAATGGGAATTAATCTGGTTGGCTGCTTGAATCCCATCCAATTCACCATTTATGCGAATATCCATCAAAATGAGATCAGGATTATCCTCTTCTGCTTTTTTAATAGCATCATCACCTGTATCGACAATAGAAGTTACTTCGTATCCCAGACTTTGCAGCTTACTTTCTATCTCCAATGCGATAATGGCTTCGTCTTCAACGATAAGTATTTTGGCTTTATCCATTATTAAGTTTTGGTATTGAATTTATTAATGAATTTGTTTCCGTTGTTACCTTTCATGGCTATTGAGCCGTCGAGTTGATTCTCAATTATTTAATTTTTAAATTGAACGCCTTCCTCATCCTTAATTATTTTATGAAAATCACAAATTAAGCAGTTTGCGGCTTTTGACGCGAAAGACCCCTGAACTTTTCCTCCACAGAAGGTACCAGCTATTCTCCAGCAGTATCGACCACTATTTTGCCTGAGTTATAACCATCATGCGCGGCATTAGTAGATGCGGGGCAAACTCCAAATTCTGCAACTTTTTCCCCACCTGGTTGACGACCACATTTCTTGAATTCCCAACAATTCACCCTATTATTTGTATAAAGGGTAATTTGATTTTGTATTGATGAATGTTGTACCGCGGGGGAAGGTTCCTGTATTTGTGGAGTATTTGATGTTCTTCTAGCGATCATAGTCTGGCTACTGGAATCGATTCTGAAGAAACTGATGGTGTCCTGCAGCTGTCGAGCCTGGGACGACAACTCTTCTGAAGTAGAAGCCATCTCTTCGGTAGAGCTGGCGTTTTGCTGGATGACTTGGTCCATCTGCTGGATGGCTTTATTGATCTGCTCCACTCCGGCATTCTGTTCACTGCTGGAAGCGCTGATCTCCTGCACAAGTTCCGATGTCTTCTGGATGTCCGGCACCAGTTTGGTTAACATCTCTCTGGCTTTTTCCGCCACATCAACACTCGTGGCTGATAGTTCAGAAATCTCACCCGCAGCATTTTGACTTCGTTCTGCAAGCTTGCGAACTTCTGCCGCAACAACAGCAAACCCTTTCCCGTGTTCCCCAGCTCGAGCAGCTTCAATAGCAGCATTGAGAGCTAGCAGATTGGTCTGTCTGGCAATCTCTTCAATAATGGAAATTTTGCTGGCAATTTCCTTCATGGCTGTGACCGCCAGGTTGACTGATTCGCCACTTTCCTGGGCATCTTTGGCGGCTATTAAGGCAATTTTTTCAGTTTGTGAAGAATTATCCGCGTTCTGTTGAATATTTGAACTCATCTCCTCCATAGATGACGTTGTTTCTTCCACTGACGCTGCCAGCTCAGTGGCGGCTTGAGACATTTGTTGAGCGCTGCCGCTGAGTTCTTGACTGCCCGATGCTACATTTTGAGATACTGTTTGTACTTCATGAATAACATTTCCTAGCTTATCAACCATCTCATTCAATGCTTTGGCTAAAACTCCAATCTCATCTTTTTGGTTTATGTCGAGTTTCTCTGAAAAATTACCCTTCGCCAATTCCTCGGCTGATCGGGTCACCAAACCCAGAGGCCGAACGATACTGCGACTAATCATAATACCTGAAAATAACATAATGATTGCGGCAATAATAACAGCGCACCAGTTAATCAGATTGCTCAGTTGACTGCGTTCATTCATTCCGGTTTGAGTTTGCTTAATCAGTTGCTGGGCTAATTTCTGAATTTCAATACTGTTCGTCTTCAGTTCATTAGCCAGATCTTGCCGTACCTTCCAAGTGTCGTACAGTGCTGAGGCCTGAAGCTGTATTTTCGAAGAATTCGTTTTTATCACCTCCCGCCCTAATAGACCGCTCAACGCCTCCAACTCTGTTTCAGCTTTACTCCAGAGATTATTATATAACGGGAGATTTAACCGTTGAATCTGGACTCGAGCGTTTCGCAGGATTTCAGCACGCTGTGTTAGTAGCGTGGCACGTTCAGAAATAAATAATTTCCCCTCATTTCTCAACAGCAGATTTTGGGCGCTAAGTTGTTCACTTTGCAGGAAGCTGGTTAGTTGACGGATAAACTCTCGTACATTGACATATTCGAGTGAAAGCTCATCTCCTTCCATCGAAATTTCACTTTCATGTTCATTTACATTGCCTATAATTCCTAAATCATTTGGACCTTTCACATCCTTTTTCTGTATCAACAGTTGCTGTAAACGTATAAAATGCTTCTTTATTTTTTCACTATTTGATTTCAAGTTTTCGACTTTCTCAACGAGACCACTGAATAGTGTTTCGTGCCTTTCATTTTCCTTTTCAATATGTGCTATGGTTTTCTGTATTTCATCCTGGCTACTCAACAAACGAGAGTGCTCCAGTGCGGATTTCATTTCAGACGCGCTCAAAATAACCTGTTCTCTATCCGCTTTCAAACTTGTTCGAATAAATGTTTGCTCCCACCGTAGGAGCTTTTGCATGGTCAACTCCATTCTGGAACCATACTGACTAAGTTTGATTGCTTTATCTGCGCTCAAGGACATCAAGTACCCGATTAATGTCACAATGAATAAAGCTGTGATGGCAATGATTGGAATTAGAATAATTTTTTTTGATAGACTTCGGAACCTAGCACTGGATTGATTCTCTTTATTTCTCATAACAAATATGGCTATGTTTAAAAAAAAGTTGTCTGTGTTTTAACAGACAACTTAAAGACACAAATATGAATACTCTGTAAATATTTGTTACCAGGCGGGAAACTCTAATGGATTATTATTCAATATAAAAACCGGCGAAGACAACAACATTTCCTTTGCGGACGTAGTAGCATCTTTTCATTATCGGCTTTTTCTTTCCCTTTTCATTCAGAACGAATCCGCCTTTTCCATCTGGTTTGGCCCAATGGTACTCAATCCAGCCCTTGGCATTTTTTGTTTTATTTACCGTTTCAAACATCTCTGTGAAAAAAGGCTTCTTTGTGACAGGGTCCTTTAATCCCAGCAGGTTTCTTCCTATCAACTTCGGCTGCGTCGGATGGGCCAGAATATTCGCTTTGAGGTCCATCAGGTATACATAAGACTCTGCCCCTACGAATTCACTATGCGGATTATTGATAATATTTTTGACTTCAGCCAGACCTTTCTGGGTGATGAGTTTGGAAACCGTTTCACATTTTTTCACAACACTCTTTCGTTCTTTTTCGATGTCGACAGATGCTGTAGCAGCTGCTGTAATCAAGCACAATAGGGCCACCAGGCCGATTCTAAGAGTTTGCTTTCTCATTGTTTTAATTCTCCTCTTTTTAAAAATTCAGAATAAAATAATAGCACGTGATTTTAATCGTGCCATTTAGACGTACCATATTTAAAAAAGAATATGAAGATTTTTTATTCATTTCACATAGTTCATCTCAGATAAAAAGGTTAATAAAAAATTTGTCACGGTTTGTTTTTTAGACTCGTCTGCTAAACCAGGACTTCAAAAACAGACATGTTGGTTTGTTAGTATTTTTTTGAGTCAAATTCCTCTCTGATAGCATGTGCTAATTGTTCTATGGAAACCGGTTTCATCATTAGTTTTCTGACACCAATAGCGGCGACTCTTTCATGATTGATTTTGTCACTGAATCCAGTACAGATAACAATCGGTATATCAGGTCTTATTTCTAGTAAGAGTCAAAACGGTGCTAATTAAAAATTTTCGATAGAGAATCATAATGATGGCCAGTTGGTGTGTAAGATTGTTGTTAGTTTTAGACAGAAATTGAAAAAGCCTCTCTAATCCAGCAGAGGCTTTATAGGCAGCACAAATTTAAAGATGGCGCCACCTTCCGGGTTGTTTTCCGCCCAGATTCTACCATGATGACCACTAACTATCTCCCTGCAAATAGCAAGACCCAATCCAGTGCCACCATATCCATTTGTTGTTTTGCTTGTTTGAAAAAATCTATCAAAAACAGTTTCCAACTCATCTTCAGGTATACCGATTCCTTCATCCCTGATCGCTAAACAGAGTGCCGGAACCCTTCTGGCAGCGTTTTGGTTATAATCAACACTTATTTGGGTCGCATCTATTTGGGCAGTGACCTTATTACCTGCAGTCGAGAATTTGACCGCATTGGTGATCAGGTTACGAATCACCTGCGCGATTTTATACCCATCACAAACCAGATCAGTGGAAATGCCAGGTTCGATCAGCTCAATGGATATACTTTCTGCCTTTGTAATTTCTTCACTTTCATATGTAACCCGCTTGAATATATCCTCTAAACTCGCTTCCTTCAGTTGGTAATCCATTTTTCCAGACTCTAGTTTGGATAGATCCAGCAGGTCATTTAACAAGTTCAGCAGTCCGGAACCACTGTCAAATATGATTTGAAAATAATCTATGATCTCTTTATCCGGAACTTGCCCGGTTTTGTTAATCCCAAATCGTGAAAAGCTGATGATATGATGCATTGGGGTTCTTAGCTCGTGGGAAATTTTATTTAAAAAATCTGATTTGGCACTGTTTGCAAATTCCGCTTCATCTTTTGCTTTTTTGAGTTCCAGGGTTCGTTCTTTCACTTTATCTTCCAGCTCATCATGCATTTTCTGTAATGCATCCACGGCCTGTCTGCGTTCAGCTTCAATTTTAGACGCGTAAAGGGCCATTTCTAGAGTCACTTTGAGATCCCTCTCCTGAACCGGTTTCAGAAGATATCCATACGGCAGGGTCAGTTTGGCTCGCTCCAGTTTGTCGGTTTCTGCATGAGCTGTCAGAAAAATAATAGGGACATCCAAATGGGAGCGGATCTTTTCAGCGGCTTCAATACCATCCAGTTCACCTTTTAAGCGAATATCCATCAAGATAATGTCCGGTTTTTGCTCCGTTGCTGCAATAATTGCCTTTTCTCCTGAATTAACAACTATCGGAACGGAATAACCCATACCTTCGAGAGTACTTTTTATTTCCATCGCTACAATCGATTCATCTTCAACAACTAAAATGTTGACTGTCATTGGTTGACTCGCTTTTGGGTGCATTGAATATGTTTTAAACTAGCGGTTAAAACCGTAGCCTTCAGGCGAACGGCTGATTGGCGGAGCATTCGACCTTCTGTCGTTTAATTTTTCGATTATTATCGGCAAAAAAAATGCTCCAGTAGAGAACTGCTTAAATATTTGTTTTGCTTCTTTAAATCAGCAGAAGCTGTTTTTTTAGTCCAACTTTTCAAAATTGATAACCTGAACCGGATCTTTGTTGAAGATGGTTATACCTTGATAGATTGGAGTTTCCCTGTAAAATTTAGGTAGGGGCAGAATAGGCAGATTCGCGTGATGAAGTATCTTGTTGATGACCAATCCTTTTTGCGTATGTCTGTTTTTTAAAATCATTACACTGGCAGCCATGCTCTTGTTGCTGGTTGCGCTTTTTCCAAAACTTTTGCTGGTGTTAACCAGGGGAACCAGACTCCCGTTATAGCGATAGGACGGTTTTTGTTTGACAGTTACAATGTCTTGTTCGTTGTAGTCCACAAAGGTTTCGACGTTATCTTCGGAAAATGCCAGGTAGAGATCGTCAATGGCCACAATGATACAAGGCAGAGAGACGTTGCTTTTTTGAAAGGAAAACTCGTACGTGCATCCTCTACCAGGTTGATTAATTATCTGACACTCCCCTTGTAGCTGTTGTACTGCTTCTTGAACCGCATTCATGCCCACTCCGCGGCCGGCGTTGTCGTCCAGGCTCTCAACTGTCGAGACCCCTTGTAAAAACAGCAGTTGTAGAATGTCATCCTCTGTCATCTGTTCCGGTTGACTGGGGTCGAGAAACCCTTCTTTGACCGCTTTGTCTGCCAGTTTTTTTGTATCGATCCCACGGCCATCATCAGAGACTATGAGCCGTATGTGCATGGCATCTTCCTGTAATTCAACCGAAATCTGACCGCTTGAGTCTTTCTCTTTTTCAACTCTTTCAGCGGGTGTTTCCACCCCATGAATGACCGCATTTTTCAACACGTGATTCAGTATTTCATGGATAGCATTCCAGAACTCGCGGTCAGCCTTGACCTGATGATCCTTGAAATGAAAATCCGCTTCTTTCCCGTAATCTTTGGCTAATTTAGGGATCAGGCGCTCATAGCGGGTCAGGTTTAACGGCACTTTTTTAATCTGCTGATGCGTATTTAAAAACTCATTGTAAAGAGTGTTTGCCTGCAATGACTCTTCATCGCCCAGAGACATCGACAGTGCATAAAACAGCTCTTTTACCTTTTCTGACAACTGTTCATACCCCTCAAAAGAAACGGACAGATATTCCTCTTTTTTCCGCTGCCGGATCTCTCCGCCGTCAATACTTCGTTCGTTGATTAACAGAACAATTTCTTCGACTTGACCATCGATATAGGAACTTGCTTGCTTAAGAGCAGATTCGATTTTTTCCAGCCAATCGTCCACCGTTAAGTCTAAATTCGGATTGGCTTGAAACTGTTCCAGCATCTCATCAATTTTAAAAATAAACTGCTTTATCAACCTGGACAGAGATTGCGTTAAGACCAGCCTGTATTCTGCCAGGGGTCTGGTGATGTCCTCCATGCAGTGGCATAATTCTTTGGCTGACGGTATCAGAAAACCGCAACTGCCCTTTAAGCCGTGGATTTTGTTTCCCAATAGCCTTAAGTCTTCACAATAAACTTGAAGATTTTTGTTTAATAGAAATTCACTGTATTCTTCCAGGTTGAACGACCCTTCGTTGGGGAAAGCAAACACTTCCAGCGATTTAGTCAAGTCAAGAATTTCTGCAGAAAGATTCTGCGTATCTGTCAAAATACTTTCCTGCATTTCGGCATCTAAAACCACCGCGCGCTTCAAAGTGATTTCTTGATCAACTATCGTTTTTTTCTGGCTTTTCATTTTTTGCGAAACCAGATCCAGTTGATCTTTTGCACTGACTGGCTCCAACCGTCCTTCCTGGAACGGGCCATCTGGATTATATTTAAACTGCACACAAAAATCACGGCAAAACCCTTCACCGTCTGTCAGTTTAATCTCCACAGGAAACGGGATATCCTCTTTCTGGTCAAAGGCAAACGAAAACAGATAGGACAATGAAGGATCGGACAAGTATTCAAGGAAATCGGGCGGTGTCTGTTGATCGTGCGGATCAACTGCTAAAAATTTGCTGGCGTTATTGTCAATATGTACCAAGCGGCAGTCGCGATCAACGCGAATTGTCATGTACTGACCTGTTTCATCAGCAGCAACTGCCAGCTTTGAAAACGCGCTCATGTCACGAAAAATACCCACCATCCCCATTAACTTTTGATGATCATCCACGATTCCGTCAGCAAAAACCTGCAGGGGGATATTATCACCATCTGATTTGAGAAAGGAAAAAGTCAAACCGGCAATTTTTTTATACGATTGATGGGTGTCTTCCCTAAACTTAAAGTAAAACTCTCCAGCCTCTTCTTTTGCTAGAAAATCTGTAACGGGTCTTCCCAGCATTTCAGTCGGAGAATAGTTCAACATAGTCTCAGAAGTATCATCAACATAGGTAAATCTGAGATCGTTATCACATTCCCACAACATATTGGGAATGTCCTGTTGTCTCAGGAGCAGGCGGTGATTCAACTGCCTAAGCTTATTTTCCTCTTCGTTCAACCTGGCAAAAACCTTGACTTTGGCCAGCAGCTCATCTTGTGAAAAGGGTTTCATGATGTAATCGTCTGCCCCGACTTCATAGCCTCTGAGCCTATCCTGCAATTCTGTCTTGGCAGTGACCAGCAAAATCTTGATGTCGGCGAGCGATTTCTCAGTTCGCATCACTCGGCAGACCTCATAACCATCAATATCCGGCATCATGATGTCCAGCAGTACGATATTCGGGATGAAAAATTCAAGAATCCCCAAGGCCGCCTCTCCGGATATGGCGGTTTTGATCTCATATTCATCGGCCAGCATGATAGAGAGAATTTTTAAATTGGTGTCATCATCATCGACGATCAATATTTTTTGTTGAATAGTCATATTTTTCTGTTACAAAATGGCCTCGCCACTCATTGACAGTCTTGGAAAGAAAGTGGCAGCGAAGTCAAATGTGTTTCTTTTCAATCAGGTTTATGGCCATTTCAGCCATTTTGTTCATGTCTGGTTTTGAAACTTGAAAGTCTGCCTTGACCGACTCCCCTTTATGTCTCAACTCGTCCGTGATGATGGAGGAGTATAAAATGACAGGCAAAGCCTGAAGTTCAGGATCTTCTTTGATTTTTTTGGTTAGTGTAAAACCGTCGAGCAGGGGCATTTCGATATCAGCAATCACGATATCAAGATATTCATTGATCTTTTTCTTTTCGTCATTTGCCTGTGCTTTTAATTTCACAAGAAGTTGATAAGCCTCTTCACCATTATCCACAATTTTAGCGTCAAAATTAGAGTGGGTCAGGTTTTTTTCCAACATCACCCTGATCGTTGGAGAATCATCGGCAACAAGAGCTCTATATGTTTGGGAGGCTTTAACAGATGTTTTCCATGTTTGCTCCGCTGATCTCGGATTCAGATCAGAAACAATATGCTCAAGGTCCAAAAGCTGTATGAAATACTCACCGGTATCCACCATGCCGATGATGGATTTGGTGTTCATATGCCGGATGAATTTTCCCGGTGGAATCAGATCCTTCCAGGTGAGTCGGTGAATTTTTTCAACACCGGACACCAAAAACCCCTGTATCGAATTACTGAACTCGGTGACGATAATATTTTCATGACTATGCTTTTTTCGTTTAATACCCAGCCAGACAGTTAAGTCGAGCACTGGCAAGACCAGATCTCGCAACGGAATGGTTCCCAAAAAACAGGGATTTACAGCGTAATCCTTGCTCTCCAGGTTGTGGGATTCAATGACTTCCACCACTTTAGCCACGTTCATACCAAAAAAAAGCCGTTGTGGTTCGCAATCCTCTTTCGTTGTTTCATCAATATAAAACTCCAGCATCTCAAATTCGTTGGTTCCTGTTTCCAGGAGAATTTCTTGTTTGGCCATCTGTTATCTCTGTTAAATCGGATCAAGTGTTCATTCCGATAGTTTTAAAAGATTGAGTGTTATCATTTAAAACAGGGGTCTCAAAAATCAGTAATTTATTAATATTCACAGATCTGAATGACCTTTTTTGCTATGGCTTGAAGTGGAAGGATATGATCCACTCCCCCAGCTTTAATGGCTTCATTTGGCATTCCGAACACCACACATGTTTTTTCATCTTGGGCAATATTTATGGCTCCAGCTTCTTTCATCTCCGCCATTCCTTTGGCTCCGTCATCCCCCATGCCTGTCATGATCACACCACACGCATTTTCCCCGGCACTGCGGGAAGCCTTTATCAGATCTTACTTTAAAAAAGCTTATCACTAATTAAAACCAAAATGATCATCTTGAATATTAAAAATTTCGCTAAGTATGGGAATTAAACTGGTCGGAGTAATCGGTTTATGCAACACACCAACTACTCCAAGTTCCAATAGTTTTTTGTTTCTGGCTGGATTCGCCAGGCTGGTAGTCACGATAATCGGGATATTCGTCAACCGTGGGTTACTTTTCATCCAGCGAATTAAGTCTATTCCATTCATAACAGGCATATTCAAGTCGATAACAGCCAAATCGATTTGGGACTTTGTCAACAGAGCCTGGGCTTCTCTGCCGTCACCTGCTTCAATGTAGTCTGTCTCGTTACTATCAGTAAAAACACTTTGCAGACACACCTTTATAAATATCCTTGAAGTCGTTGAATCATCAATAATCATAACTGTTTTCATCATTTCACCTCTGCGTAGATGTTCGGAGTTTCGTTTTATTCACTATAGCTTCCTCAGCGACAGCGTCATGTCGGTTTTTTCAAGCTGGTGAGGGAGTCTCCTGTTCGTAATGGAGATTGCGTTGCTCCTCTTTCTCGATTTTCTTCATTTTTTCTTCAAGCGCATGCATTTTTTCCCAACGATCTTCCAAATCTTCAAGCTGATCACGCTTTTTAAGCCCCTTGTATAAAGTAGCCAGTTGCAAAAACACAGCTTGGTCGATCTTGAGCCTGAAAGCAGATTCCAATGCTTCAATAGCTGGGTTGAATTTTCGAGTTTGAATATATAATTTACCTTTTTCAATCAGTTTTTGGCGGTGCAATTCAAGATCCCTGGCTTTCTCCTCATCGATTATTCTTTGACATTTTTTCAGCAGTATTTTTTCATTCTCAGGGTCGTTTAACTGCTTATATGCTGCCGCTCCTTTTTTCAACGTGTCCGGAGCAAGATATACTCCCAAAGCTTTATTAAAGTATTCAACAGCCGGCTTGAATTTTCGTTCGTCAAACAGTTGATTCCCCTTATCGACATAATAGTCATGAATCTCTTGCAGCTCGGTTTGTGCGGCTTCTGTTTGAGGATCAAGCTTTTGTGTTTCTTTAAAAGCAACGACGGCGTCTTCATATTGTTTCCGCTCTACCAAAATGGTACCGATTTTATGCCACAGATCTGCCGACGGGATTTCAGTCGAGGCAAGTTGATAATACTCCAGTGCGCTTTTCGATTGCCCTTTTTTAACCAATTTATTAGCTTCCTCTACTAAGGCCTTCATGCTATATCTTCCGCATGATTTTCCCAAAAGGTGCGCTGTTTTGACCAGATACTTGATTGACAAAAAATGCTGCCCTGCTTTCCGGTACATTAAGCCCAGATTAACGTTGTTGTAACGGTTGTAAGGGTTTTCTGTCAGTAATTGAATCAGCTGGTAAATCGCATCATCCAGACGCCCCTGTTGTGCGGCTGCAATTGCTTTTAAAAGTCGAATCGTCTCGAAATCTTCATTTTTGAGTTCGTTAAGTGATTTGATGGCAGCATCTGAAATTTTTTCCGATAACGCGTAGATACTCATATTGAAGCGATGAGATTTTTGGTTTTCCGGATCCTTTTTAACCTGGATCAGAAAATCTCTGAGTAAATCTTTTTGTGTGATTGTATTCGATTCTTTTTTCAGCTTATCGATTGTGAGCTTTATCCCCTCAGCCTCAATTGCAAAACCCGCATCATTCTTTTCATTGTGCCGCACTGTCAGTTCTTCAATTTTCAGATGGGTGTTAGCCCGCTGTGTGTCTTGTATTCTTGTGGACATCTCTTCAATGATTTTATCATTTCCGATGTAATCCGGCAGGATGTAGTCATCGACTTTATCAAACTGTGCAAGGGAGCTTTTTACAGCTTCATCGAAAATGTCTGCTTTGGCCTGCGACGCGGCAAGGTTATAAAAAGCCAACTCGTATCTCCGGTTGATTTTCAAGGCGGTTTTATAGAGGGCATTGGCCTGTTTATAATCTTTCAGTTCTCGGGCATAATTTCCCAGCTTGTTTGCCAGTTCGAAATCCTGGCCGTCCTGCTTTATCAAATTCATGCCGATTGCCAGAGCAGCTTCAAGGTTTCCGGATATCGCAGCATTACTCAGTTCAGTTACAAGTCGGGGATATACTTCCTCTGGATTGAGTTCCATGGCTTTGTCAAAAGCCATCATAGCGCCGTTGAAAAACTTGCTGGTCAGGTGCCTCATGCCCTCTGAGATATGGATCTCTATTCTTTCGCGGTTTTTTTCTTCCCGGCTTTGAAATAGATTCTTAAGCATGAGATTTTTTCATTTATGTTTTTGATGCGTTACCCTGTTTCTTGCCGTATCCCTTTTGGGTATCACCGAGGATGGTCTACCAGGCACATCTTTTGGGGAACAAACTCAGCTCCGTTCCTTTATACCTGGATGGTTAATTGCCATCTCTTGATCTGTTTAAACATTTGCCAGGTGCTTATTTAACAGTGTATTATTTATAGCTTTCTGTGGGTCTTGCTCATCTTCTCTGCCTTCCAGTATCAGGTTGACCCTGGGGACTGGATTCATGAACTTGTTCAGCAGTAGCATTAGTTTAATCACTGCGCCGGGTAGATTCAACGGTGTTCTGCTTTTAGGTGTGGTAATTTTCAAGCGCAGCAGCATCTGCAGACTTTGATTATCGATACACATGTTGAAAAGCTCTTTGATGGGAACCAGCAGGGATAAAAATAAGAGGTTACCTTTGAAAATGCCGGGCATGCCCTGCTCAATCTTATAATTCAGACTGCGGATTGTTTTTTCAAATTGTTGTTTTTCCTCATCGCTTAATGAGAGGTTCATTGTCGTGCCACCTGCAGATTTTTGCAGAGATTGAATCAACAACATTTTTTCCGGGGTAGAGGGGTCCAACACCTCAAACATGTTCTGGTAAAAAGGCTCCAGTGTTTTTTGATATTTTTCTTGAATATCATCCGCCACAAACTGAATGAACCTGGCACTGAATTCTCCAGTCGGATCCATCTTTTTGATCAACTGCACAATAAATTTTGCACTCAACCCCTCATTCAGTGAGTTCTCTCTGGACATCTCATTCAGCAATGTGTCCAGCCTGATTTTTTGAGTTTTCAGTTCTTTGAAGGAGTTCTGCCGGATGGTCTGAGCTCTGTTGTCAATCTGCTTTCCGAATTCTTTGAGATCATTTTCAAAAGCCTGGATATTTTCATCCTGTTTCATCCGTTTCATTTTCCCGATTTTATTTTTGGTTAGGCGGATTTTCTTATCTGCCCGCTTTTGAAGAATCCCTATTCTCTTCTGGATTTGTTCTTTTTCCGTAATAACTCGTTTATTGAACTGATCCATTATTTTTGAGCCGGCCGATTTTTTGAATCCGACACATTCAATCATGACTGACATCATTTGCAACAAGGCATATTCTCTACCCTCCGAATCCCCCTGTGGGTTCTCATCTGGGGAGTCAGGGACTTCTTTTTCTGCTGAAAGCTGTTTTGATGGGTTGAGGTTGAGAATATTTTTTGTAATGAACTTCCCCCATTCGGATTTCCCTTCTGGCGAGCTTTCCAATGAAAATTTTATAGACGTCTTCTCCAGTAATGGCGGATAGTAGTTGTAGGTCTGAAAAACACCCTTGGAGGTTTTGAGATTTTTTCCCAGGGGATCATCCCGCTTATTGTATACGTATTCATAAAACGGTTCTCTGAACTCGGTTTTGGAAGGTTCTGTTTCGAATGATCCTATAAATAGGATCCTATTTTCAACTGCCTTTTTCATTGCTGTTCCAAAGATAGAGGCCAGATATTGAATAGCACTCTGGGATTCTGTAGCGGTGATGAGGGTTAAAAAGTAGCGGAACAGAAAGAGTTCCATCGCCTCATAAATAAAATTATACCAGTAAACGGTGCGAATCTGAGAGTCAAAACTTTCCACACTCATCGCATCATCAAATGTATCTTCACTTTGATGGCTCTCTTTTGAGAGGGATGCCTTGCCAAATCGAAAAAGTTCGAACGATTCAGCGAATTTAAAAAGATCTGATTTTAAAGGCTCAAATGCTGCAGAAACTTCCTGGTACGTGGAATCCTTTTCGATTTTACTGAGATATAAAGACAGTTTTTCTGCATCCCAGTTTTCCGGTGTGGCATAATAGGCCACGACTTTAAAATAGAGCTTGGCAATTAGGCCCTCAGTATGCCTTTGAGTCGCTTTCCCTTTTTCTTTTATTATTTTTATGGGAAGGAAAAATTTTAACGGAGTCCAGGTAATAATTACAGCATCGTGCTCTGAAGTTAATGATGGCGTATCCTGCCCAGTTTCATTTTCAAAAAGTTCGGGGAGGTCTTCGCTCGGATGGTCAGCATAAGACTTAATATCTTTGAGGCAGGACTGGTATGCAAATCGATAAGCTTTCTTAGCATTTTTTGACGTAAAGCCCAAGGCGGATCGGGTCGCTTTCATTTGCTCCAGATGAGACTTTTTCTTCAGAAGTTGAAGCCCCTCCCCGGCCGTTTTGATTTTCCGATAGTATTTCCATTTTTCACCCAGTATTTGGGTAGCAATCAACTTCAACAGGAACATCTTATCAGCTGGTGTCTGGTCTTTTATTTTCTTGATCGCAAGATTTGTTTTAAACATGGAAAATTCTTAGATAGAATTTATGAAAATGTCCTCTTACCTGCCCGCATCCGAAAGGCCTAAGGAGCCCTTTTTATTATAACCGTCACTTTTTAACAGAAAATGATTCATCCCCATGACCTTGTTTACTGGATCGTACAAGCAGGCCGAAACACAGGAACCGAGCAGTGTAGATAAGATTACATCTTGATTTGTGGCATAGTGGTCTCCAGGATTCAGAGTAACGAGTTTCATTTTTTACAGGTTTTCTGTTCTCATTGCTATGGATAAACGGTTCAATGGATAAAATAGGTACAGCCATCTGAAACTGGTTACGACATTGAGCATATCTTCAGCAAAGAGTCGCTTTCTGAGAAGATCAATTCTCTTACATGTTCACACTCCTTTTTATTCATGGAAGACTGGTGGGCAATAGCGTTTCGATATCTTTTAACCACAATGCCAAGTTTTTCCAAAAGTAATTCAGTGGTCTGCTTGCTGTTGTAAGAAAACAATCCATCAATGAATTGTCTGTAATCCTGAAGTAGGTAGTCATGTTTCAAACTCTGCTCAAGAGAAAAATAAAATTGACCCAGAGTTAGTGAATTTACACGTGGATAGTTATTCTCATCAACGACCACAGGCAGATAGCCATAATATTTCGGTTTGTTTTTCTTTACACCTATCTGGCATATTTTAAGGAAATCTTCCCTGTCCTCTTTGATGTAGTCTATAAAAGGCGTGATGAACCTTCGGTTGATTTCGAGTTCCAGGGCTTTGCAATACTCCAGGCCAATTAAACTGAAATCCTTTATTTCATCACTTTTTGAGAATATAGAGAAAGCCTGTTCGGCTGTAACCAGATAATATTTTGTCTGCCGGCAGAGTGACTGCCACAGTTTAAGCTCAAAAGTGCTTTTAGCATTCTCTGCTGTCTGGTAGTAAGTTAATTGCTCTGTTTTGAGCTCAGACTCGAATAGCTCATCGGTTAAATTCACATAAATGACTGCTTCATTATCCATATTTTCAGCCAGAGTTATTTTCTCTTTATCTATCTCTACCATCTTTTCATAGTATTCTTGCTTGAAACCTGCCAGCTGGCTGTCCATTTCCTGCGCTTTTATTTTAATGTTTTGAGTGGCTTTGCTGCGGGTCTGCTTTGTCTTGGTTTTTAAAATTGCAATATTTGTTTCAAGAAGATGTTGTTTCATCTGAAGATTTTTTATCTCTTCGAGTTGGCTATCAATAAATCCTTGTTGTTTTATTTCTTTTTCTTTTTGAGTATTGAAAAATTTAACGAATTCGCGTTCGTAAAGAGTTTTCAACTCCTTTTTTATTTTCAGATCAGTAACATTCAGCCGCAAAGCATGTTCCAAAAAGCGGTATCCCCTTCTTTTCTGGAATCTTCTGAGAGCGATAAACCCGAGATGCATGTATGCTTCTCCACATTCCGGATCGGAGGCGATGGCTTTTCTGAAAAACCTGCTGCCTGAGCGGGGATATCTGACGAAACCCATAAGCATCATAATTAATATTACAATAGCGGCCAGGGAAAAAAATGGGAATTGATGATTGAAAAAGAAGTGTTGCAACAAACCTGTTTGAAAATAAATATAGGTTAGAAAAGAGATCCCCAAGGCTGTTAAAATTAATATATGACGAAGAACAAAATTGTACCGTGCAATATGCTTAACTAAATTCAATCTTTCTTCATAAAAGGTCCCAAGTTTCACCCATTTTTGGGGGTCATTCGGATCTTTGTGAATACTTTTCTTCAGTTCTGTTATTAACGAGTTGAATTCAGAAGGGTCTGAAAACATCTTTTGGCATTTATTTACTCTGTCTTTCATAGCGATTTAAATGCTCTTTTCAAATGATTTCTTTGATGAATACGAAATCCTGCGATCTTTCTCGTATTTTGAACAGGAACGCCGGTAATGCTAATGGGGAAAACTGACTAAAATATTGCTTGATGCAGTAAAATTATTGAAAGGTTGCTGAGAAAGGTTATAAACAATTTTTCCATTTTCATACGGGCAATCAATACTTCGTATGATGTCAATATGTATAACCCTCCTCTGTTTTTATTAATGAGTTATGGACACAATTAATGCTCTAAGTGGGTATTTGTTCACTTACTTGCTGCACCAGTTCCAGTTCTTCTGAGGAGAAGATCTCCTCAATATCCAAAATGATGATAAACTCACCGTCCTGCTTACCCATCCCCCGGATAAATTCAGTATTTAGCTGAGTTCCGATATTGGGTGGCGGTTCAATATGTTCAGTATCAAGGTCCATCACCTCTTTGACTGAATCAACCAGGGCTCCGATCATGGTAGACTCATCATCAAGCTCAATCTCGATAATGATGATGACCGTATTCACCGTCTTTTCGGTTCCACCCATGCCGAACTTGATCCGCATGTCGACCACCGGCACTACGCTTCCCCTGAGGTTGATAACCCCTCTCATCATCTCGGGAGTCTGGGGAACCTTGGTCACCGTATCGAATTCAAGAACCTCCCTTACCTTGGAAATGTCAAAAGCAAACACTTCATCTTCCAGTTTAAAGGCAAGAAACTGATCTGTTACCATTAATTCCTTTGCTTCCACTAGATTCTCCGTTTATTAATTTTTGATCATAACTTCCTGTTTCACAGGAGATTAAATAAAAATGGTGATTCAAAACATCGTCCCTTTGTCTGGCCGTTGAGAGGAAACAGAAAATAATGAGCACAAAAGCCTTTTGGATATTCTGTTTAAGGCTTTTGTGCCATTTTTGGATGTTTCCAGCCTAACAATCAATACCGTTCGAATTCACTGTCATCGAAGGTACTTTGCTCATCCATACTTAGATCGACACCAGGCAGTTCTTTTGTAACTGTATTACTTGTGTTTTCCAAAGCAGGTGGCTGTTCTTTCATCGTCATTTTCGTCTTAGCTGCAGCCTGAGGCCTGGTGTGAGCGACCTGAGAAACCTTATGGATCCCATTGTTTTGAAAAGTCGGCCCTCTTCCCGCTGCCATTGTCCGACTGCTTCCGTTTATTCTAAAGAAACTGATGGTATCCTGCATCTGCTGGGCTTGGGAGGACAGCTCCTCAGAGGTAGAAGCCATCTCTTCGGTCGCACTGGCATTCTGCTGAATAACCTGATCCAGTTGTTGAATAGCCTTGTTGATCTGACCTACACCGGCATTCTGTTCGCTGCTGGAAGCGCTGATCTCCTGTACTAGTTCCGATGTTTTCTGGATGTCCGGCACCAGTTTGTTTAGCATTTCTCCAGCTTTACCTGCTACATCCACACTGGTTGAAGAAAGCTCCGAGATTTCTCCGGCTGCGGTCTGACTTCTTTCTGCCAGTTTTCTGACTTCTGCGGCCACCACAGCAAAGCCCTTGCCGTGTTCTCCGGCCCGGGCAGCCTCAATAGCAGCATTGAGGGCCAGCAGGTTTGTCTGGCGGGCGATTTCTTCGATAATCGATATCTTGCTTGCTATCTCATTCATGGCAGTTACAGCTTCACCAACAGCCTTTCCGCTTTCATCAGCGTCCAATGACGCTTTTCTGGAAATCTTTTCGGTTTGGTTTGAATTATCCGCATTCTGCTGGATATTCGAACCCATCTCTTCCATGGCGGAAGTGGTTTCCTCCACGGAAGCAGCCTGCTCCGTTGCGCCCTGGGAGAGCTGTTGAGCTGTGGAACTGAGCTCTTCACTGCCGGAAGCCACATTATCAGATGCCCCTCTGATTTCACCTACGATATTAGTTAGCTTTTTTACCATACTGTTTAGAGCATTAGCCAGTTGTCCAACTTCGTCTTTCTGGTCAATGTCGAGAGTTTTGGTCAAATCCCCGGAGGCAATTACCTCGGCAAGGTCCACAGATTTGTTAATCGGTACGGTAATCATGCGGGTTATTATTATCCCCAGTAGCAGGGCAATAATGACACCGATGACTATGCCAGAGATAACAGTGATCCTGGCAGAAGATGCGCTGCTCAGAGCGGTGTTTTTCGCATCTACCGCAGCGGTATCGTTGATCTCAACCAACTGTATCAGGAGTTCTTCCGCTGCCGAGAATGTGACTGCGTTTAAAACCAGAGCCTGATTGGTCAACTTAGCATAAAGCTCATTGCTTTTATGGTATGATTCAACAGTGGTGTCGTAGGCTTTGGAGAAATTAACAAATGCCTCTTGATCTGCCTTCCAAGCATTCCAGGCCGGTACGAACTTATTCCAAATTACCTTCTCTTTGGATGTCTGTTCAAGTGGCGCATAAATCGCCCATGAGGTTTCTACACGGTCCCACGCCGATTTGATTCGTTCATAATTAGCTCTGCGCATTGTCAAGTTACTGGAACGATCCAATAGGGCGTTTTCAGAAGAGTCAACAGCGGTCTGCGCTTCGCTCATGACTAGCAGCGAGTAAATCGTCAATATATCCACTCGATTAAAGCTTGCCTGCGGGTTATCTGTTTTCTTCCTGTACAATTCAACAACTTGGGTCAACAGGGCCTCGGATTTTAAGAAGGATGCTGCGTTTTTAACAAGTGCCTGTTCCGCCATTTTTACGTAGAGGTCATTTCCTTTTTTCAGATCATTCACAGTAGAATCGTACTCTTTGCTGAGCATCACATACACATCATGATCTTTTTTCCATTTTTCCCAGGCAGGTTCAAATTTCCTCCAAACTCCTGCTTCTTCGGTTGTCTGTGGAAGAGGTGCGTATACTTTCCAGGCATCTTCAACGCGTTTCCAGATATCTGAGAACGCCGCATATTTTTCCTGACGCGTTTTTAGATCAATATCTCGACTTAACAATGCATTCTCGTTAGTATAGACAGCGGTTTGCGCTTCGCTAATAATCAGCAGGGATT
>Ga0208904_1001050_pt1 | contig 19927 bp, 22 predicted proteins | sample AntAceMetag02UKB_FD_184774 | JGI IMG/M metagenome (GOLD analysis project Ga0208904, IMG submission 184774) | Saline lake microbial communities from Ace Lake, Antarctica - Antarctic Ace Lake Metagenome 02UKB (SPAdes) (version 2) | ecosystem: Environmental > Aquatic > Non-marine Saline and...
CTTAGCTTCCATGGTCAAAGGTTTATCTAAATACAAAGCTGAACCAACTTCAATCTTAATTTGTTCAGATGTGTGTTCTCCAATCGCCAAATTGTATTTCCTTCTTACATGTTCCTGAATTGCTGTATCTAATTTATTACCACCAATTCTAACTGAAGTATTAGCAACAATACCACCTAAAGAAATCACAGCTACTTCAGAAGTTCCTCCTCCCATATCTACAATCATGTGACCAGACGCAGAACCAATTGGAATATTTGCTCCTATAGCAGCTGCTGTGGGTTCGTTAATAATATACGCGGCTTTAGCACCAGCAGACATTGTTGCGTCAACCACAGCTCTTTTCTCTGTTGAAGTAATTCCAGCTGGTACAGCTACCATAACTTCTGGTCTAAAAAGCCTAACCCCACCCAAAGCTTTGTTGATAAAATACCTAAGCATAGCTTCGGTTGTTTTGTAATCAGCAATAACCCCGTCTTTTAAAGGACGAGCTGCAATAATAGTATCAGGAGTTCTACCGAGCATTTCTTTAGCTTCATCACCTACAGCTAACACCTTTTTGTCTCCGGCTCCATGTGCAACAACAGAAGGTTCATTAATTATAATGCCCTTTCCTGGTAGATATACAAGGATATATGTTGTTCCTAAATCGATTCCGATCTTTTTAATAAACATAATTGTGTTTGTTTTAGTAGCCTTATCTTAACAATTTTGTATTCTCAAGTCAATTTAAAAAAGACCATGTTTTTTAGTCTTTTTAGCCATCTAATCCTTTTGTTTATTGATTACTTAAAAAATCATCAATATGTTCCACTGCATCATCAAAAATATCATATTCTACGACTTTAATGTTTGAATTTCCACTAATCATTGCTGACAACCTTTTGCCCGGCTGTTTCCTATATAAACACAACATTTTCTTATTCATGTCTTCTGCTTTACCAATTTCATACCCAACACCAAGCGATGGTGTTGAAACTTCCGCAACAACAACATCCGACTCTTCAAGCCAAGACATGTCACGACTATGAATCCAATCATTTTTGGGACCTTCTTCACCAAAACTACTCAAGCCTGCATCACCAACATGTTCTGTTAAAACTTGTCCATATTTAGAAATATGCTGAATTAGTTGGAGATATAATTCCTTATCATCTCTGCCTCCACGAATTGAACCTGCAAAATATATTTTCATAAATAATATTTAAAAACTAACTATAAATTCCCTATCTTCTCTTAAATCTGACACCATAATATATTTATCATCTCCCCAGTTTTCTTTTACTTCAGCAGGTTTTGCCCCTGAAAGCTTTCTGTTAAAATCAAGGTCTAAATATATCTGGTGTGCTTCTGTACCTGGTTGTTTTTGAACTAATAGGTTATAGTGTCCAGTTTCAATAATTTCTTTAACATCTTCAGGTAATTTGTATTCAAAACTTAAAGTTCCTTTTTCCCCTGGTTCAATTGATATAAATGTTCCAAAAACTGTTTTTCCTAATTCATCATATACATCTGTCTTGCCAGGAATACTAGTTCTATCGTTTTCCATAGATCCTTCTGTTTTTATCCATTCCGAACCTTTAGGAACATATACACGTGTGTATGTTCTGTAACGAGTAGATTTCCAACTAAAGCTGCCCTCATTTTCATAAGATATATCAACCCTAGCAATTAAATCTTTATCTTCATTCTCCCTCACTTTATACACCACACTCTTCTTCATATATTGATCTGTTTTTAAAGCAGCTAAATTAGAATCAATAACCATTAGATAATCTAAGGGTGTATCTTTGACTGCTCCTGTCCAACCCTGTCTTGCTGCTTCTGTTTGTAAAATTGGATCATCTAAATATACAAGAATATGTTTTTCTTTTAGATTTGTTTCTAACATGTCTACTAACTTAATCCAATCCTTTATTTGCATCTTTTCAAATCTATCAAACATATCTTGTGATAAAGTTCCAATAATATCTTTTCTTTCAGAAAACGATGAACCTACTTCTTCATACCCAACTTCAACTAAATATTGTAATCTTTCAACAAAATTTCCCTCACTAAATACAAACCCCTTTACTTCTACTGCACCAGCTAAACTTAAAAAGTCTTGAATAACTTGTGGTGTTATAGCAATAACTCCATCAAACTTTTGTGGAGCAAAAGGTGTATTTGGCAATCTACTTTCCGAATTAAAGAAATTTTCAACATTAATTGCAGAAGTTGGAAAATCTGGTGACCAGTTAGCATCACGTAGATACCAATATTTAACACCCATATATTTAGTAATTGGATCTGGAGCTTTTATCTTTAATACATTTTCTGCTCTAATATCTAGTTCATAAACATTTCTTGTTTCAAATGATTGAATCTCTGCATCCTTAACTTTTAAAACTCCCACTGTGCCAATAAAACCACCAGTTGCCCTTAATTCCCCATTGTTTTCTAACAAGAATAGATAGCTTCTGGATGTAGGATAACCAAGTAAATTTGGCAAAACCTTGGACATAACAGCAAAACGATCTAATACTTCATATATTTCATCTAATTTAATAGATGTTTCTTTAACGTATGTTTCTAATAATGGATGTAATCCTTGTCTATCAATATTTTCTAACTCTAATCGGGCTAATTCAATTTGTGCTTTAGCTCCTTGAATTTCTGGAGATGACTCATAGAACATCTTTAAAATTTCTCTTTTCTCTGCAGTAGTAATGTCTGAAATTCTCTTGTTTGGTGATTTTTCTAAAGGAGATAATATGTTGCTAGTTAAATCTGTAGCCATCTTTAATCCAGAGCTAAGGTTCTGCCCTACAACAACCATTCCCTTCAATGCATTATATTGATTTTCTAAAGGTCCTATCTTGGCCATCACCCCAAATGAGTTTATTCCTTTTTCCATTCTATCTAAACTTTGTTTTGCTTTATCTAAAGATTCTGAACCAGCTTTAAAGTCTGCATTCAAAAGCTGCTCTTGAGCAGTTAAAAAATATGTTTGAGCTCTTTGAGATTCTCTTAAAACTGTCTTGAATGGCATCCAATATCTTAAATATCCGGCAGCTAATAAAAAAAGGAGAATAACAAAACCAGCCAAAACCCATGGCCATATCTTTTTATATAACGGTTTTTTCTTTTTGAGGTGTAAGGCTTCCCCAACTTCTTGTAAAACCTTTTCTCCTTCTTCAGCTAATTTGTGTTCAAATTCTTGTATTTTATTAGACATATATTAATAGATATTTATCCACTTAAGTATATCATAATTCTCTATTTCTCCCGAACAATACAAATAGGGGTTTGTTCTAACCCTTGTCCAATAGGATTATCTAGAAAAGATAAACGTACCTCTGCTTTAGAAATCTTTAAATTATCACTTACTCCCAAAACAGCTACATCTATGTTATTTGCATCAACAATTGCAAATTGAGAATTAAATCTTTCAGCTAAAGTATTACAAACCTTATCTGGGTCTTTAGGGCCTAAAACTGCATATTTATCATATGGAGAGATTGTCCCTGGAGCAAAACCATCAATTTCTGATACTTGGTTGCCACATATTCTGTAAAATAGCCCTCTAATACCAAAAGGTTTAGTTATGGCGCTAACAAAAGCAGCTAAAAGAATTCTAGGAACACCTACAATATCAATAACTAACTGCATTTTTTTAGCATTCCTAAAGCCTGGATCATTAGGCCATTTTTTAACAAACTTAATTAAAACTTTAGATAACCAACTTGCTTTTATCTCATCTTCATGAATAAGTCTTCCTTGAGTAATCGCTACCATTCTTTCGGACATCACAATGATATCTTTTTCTTTTAGTTCAGGAATAATGTATTTATCAACAATATCTTCCAACTTATCATCTTTAGTAATCAAATGAGTTTTAATTGGATAACGTAAATATGTTTTATTTTCTACTTGTATTTCTGGATTCATAAATTTTAATCATTCTCCGACCCTATCGAGCCATTTATTAATCTTTTTGTATATTTCTCTAAAACTATATCCAACATTTTTTCTAAATCAACATCTAAAGTATTAGATAAAACGATTAATGAAAAGAAAACATCACCTAATTCAGACTCTATATTATCATTCTTTTCTAAAGTTGTTTTTCCATAATCATTAGCCAACAAAATTTCTTTAGATACTTCACCAACCTCAGAAACTAAATCTAACATTCTAGATTCAACTGAATAATCTAGACTATTTTCTATACAAAATTTTTTGACTTTACCTTGAATTTGTTTCATGAATCTTGATTTTTTGTGCTTAATTAAGATAACACAAAATTTTATCCATTAACCATAACCATAAAGAAAGCAATTATGATTAAAAGAATTTGTATCAAAGTTGTCGTATATGACAAGAATGATGCTAACAATCTTTCTTTTTTAGACCAAATTGAAACTAAAATTAGGTTAATTAGCCAAACAACTAAGCCTGTTAAAGGAAAAAGAAAAACCTGCCACCAAGCACCAATTAAACTAATACCGAAATATATGTTGTAATTTAAAACAATTGGATCAACTTGAGGTTGTATTTTCCAATACAAAAAGATCCATAAAAGTAAATTAAGGATAAAACTTAAAATGAAATTTCTGTTTATCACCTTATTCTTTGATAAAAGACTCATAGAGAATATATTAATTACTATCTTAAGTATATATCCCTAGCACCAAAAGAGCAAATTAAAACTACTTCATAACTAATATATATGATATACTTAGTATATATATGATAACTTGTCCACAATAATATATATTTAATCCTATGCTCGAAGATAAAGACATTAAAAAAATATTAACAAAAGCTAAAATCATTACTGCTAAGGAGTTTGATAAATTTAATAAACAAGCAAATGAAAAAAAGATGAGCTTAGTTGATCTTTTGATTCAAGAATCTATTGTTGCTGAAGAAACAATATATGAAATATTGGCCAAACATTACAAAAAACCTTTCATTATCCTTAAAGAAGATGAGATAAAAAAGGATGTTTTGGAAACAATAACAGAACCTATTGCAAGAACCCACCAAATAGCTGCTTTTGAAAAAACTGACAAAGAATTAAAGATTGCTTGTTTAGACCCAGATGATATTGAAACCTTTGAATTTTTAAAGAAAAAAACCGATTTGAACTTAAAAATATTTTTAACGACTCCCACTTCACTTCAGGAAGCTTTAAAACAATACCATAAAGGATTAGAAGCTGAACTAGAAAAGATAACAACAGATAAAAAGAAAAAAATATTGGCTAAAACCAAAACTAAAGATGGTAAAAAAATATCTTCTGGTAATGTTGATGAATTAAAACAAATGGCAGAGGATCTGCCAATTATTAAAATAGTTGATACTCTCTTAGAATATGCCATTTTTGAAAGTGCATCAGACATCCACATCGAACCACAAGAAAAAGAAGTTGTGGTTCGTTATCGTATTGATGGAATTTTAAAAGATGTAATGACTCTACCTAAAAAATCTGTAGCTGGAATCATTGCTCGTATTAAGATACTCTCAAACTTAAAGCTTGATGAACATCGTTTACCACAAGATGGCAGATTTAAAATTCAAACAAATGATTACAAAATATCATTTCGTGTTTCAATTATTCCAGTATTTGATGGTGAAAAGATTGTTATGCGTCTTTTAAATGAATCAAGCAATGTCTTAACTCTTGATCAATTAGGTTTTCAAAACCAAGCATTAGAAAAAGTTACGCGCAATACTGAGAAACCCCATGGAATGATCTTAGTTACTGGCCCAACTGGTTCTGGTAAAACAACTACACTGTATACACTTATGAATATGCTTAATAAGCCGGGTGTAAACATTACTACAGTTGAAGACCCTATTGAGTATCGCATGCCAAGAATTAATCAATCACAAATTAATCCTAAAATTGGATATACATTTGCATCTGGTTTAAGAGCTTTCTTACGTCAAGATCCAGATGTAATCATGGTTGGAGAAATTCGTGATAATGAAACTGCAGATATTGCTGTTAACGCAGCCATGACTGGTCATTTAGTTTTATCAACATTACATACTAATGACGCAGCAACAACACTTCCCCGCCTTGGAGATATGAAAATTGAACCTTTCTTAATAGCAACAACTACTAATATTATCATTGCTCAACGTTTAGTTAGAAAGATATGTAAAAACTGTATTGTTTCATATAACTTAACAAAAGATATTATTAAAGATTTAGAAAAACAGTTTAATATTGAGGAACTAAAGAAGGTTTTAATCAAACAAGGAGCAGTTAAAGATAAAGATAATTCTCTTTCCTCTATGCTTTTCTATAAAGGAAAAGGATGTAAACAATGTAGTAAAACAGGATACAAAGGAAGAATAGGAATATATGAAGTTATTGAAATTACAGAAAATATTGGTCAATTAATTTTAACAAAAGCTTCTGCTGAAGAGATTAACAAAGCAGCTAAAGAAGCGGGAATGATCACAATATCACAAGATGGCTTTCTTAAAGCCAAACAAGGCATTACAACAATTGAAGAAATAATCAGGGTAACACAAGAATAATATGCCCAAGAAAACAAAAACAAAAGATGACAAAACATTATCTGATCTAGATTTTAAGATTAAAGAAATCAGCGAAGAAATAAATGAAGAGCTATTAGATGATCCAGAGGAAGAGAAAAAACCAGAAAAGAAATCTGGTATTCTTCAGATGCTTAGAGAAAAAATGAAAAACCAAGATGAGATTGAAGAAGATATTGATGAAGACCAAGAAATTAGTGATGATGAAAAAGAAGATGAAGCAGAAGAAGAAGTGTTAGAAAAGATAAATCCAAAAAAGAGAGACTTTGTACACTATTTTAGAAAAATAAATAACTGGGTAGAAAACGCAGGCAATGTCCCTTTAACACAAAAAATATTTTTTATCCAAAATTTGGGGATCATGCTTAAAGCTGGACTTTCTCTTGGGCAAGCACTCAATGCAATTACAAAACAAGCTTCAAATAAAAAATTAAAAAACATTCTAAAAGATGTGACCAGAAGAGTTGAAAAAGGAAATGCTTTTTCAAAAGCTTTGGCAGCATACCCAAAGACATTTAATGAACTCTTTGTAAACATGGTTGCTTCAGGTGAAGCTTCTGGTAATTTAGAAGAGATATTACTTCAAGTACATAAACAATTAAAGCGTAGTCATCAATTAATTTCTAAAGTTCGGGGTGCAATGATCTATCCAATTATAGTAGTAGCAGCCATGGTCGGAATTGGTGTTGGCATGATTGTTTTTGTTATGCCAAAATTCATTTCAATTTTTGAAGATTTTAATGCCGACCTACCTTTGCCAACACGAATTTTGATAGGTGTATCAAAATTTGTTGAATCAAATGGTTTTTTTGTTGCTTTAGTTACTATTGTATTAGTTATTGCTTTTATTAAAATAATTAAAACAAAAAAAGGTAAAGCCTTATTACATAAATTCTTTTTAACAGCTCCTATTCTTTCTCCGATTGTTAAAAAGATTAATTTAGCACGTTTTGCTCGTACAATGTCATCTTTAACTAAATCAGGTATTTCTATCATAACAAGCTTTAAGATTACTGCTAAGACATTAGGTAATATGTATTACAAAGAAGCCTTGTTTGATGCTGCAGAAAAAGTTAAAAAAGGAATTGATATGAATACTATTCTACGTGAATATCCTAAACTTTTTCCACCAGTTGTAACTCAAATGATTACTGTAGGAGAAGAATCAGGTTCTGTTGAAGATATATTAGATGAGATTGCAGGTTTCTATGAAGAAGAAGTAGACCAAACAATGGAAAACTTACCATCAATTATTGAACCAGTTTTAATGCTTGTGCTTGGTTTTGGTGTCGGGTTTATGGCTGTATCGGTCTTAATGCCAATGTATTCATTAGGTGAAGCAATTAATTAAAATTCTTTTATTTAATTAAACAATGGTTTATAAACGGCTAATATCAGCCGTTTATTATAATGAACCTTGACAAAACCAAAGAAATATATTATAATACAAACATACAAATAAAGACTCTTTTTCCTTAAACTTAATAAAAAATTGGAGAAAATACAATGAAAAAGACATTTTTAGTGTCATCAATCGCATTATTTCTTCTGGTCTATACCCACACATTTGCCCAAGGTGGCGGAGCAATATATTACCTTTTTCGCCTATCGAATAGTGGTGATGTAGAAAAACTAAAAGAAGTTAAGAAAATAGGAAAACTCCAAAAATTTAAAAAAGGAAATTTTGGAGTAGTAATAATTCCATTTTTATTCTCAGATCAAGCCGTAGAAATTTCGGCACGAATAAAAATGGAATTAGACGTTGAATTGTATCGCATTTCTAACGGAAAAAATTGTGTACAATTCGCGTCTGGGTGGAATTTTACAAAAGAGAAAAAAAACGAACTACTAACAAAATACAATGTTGATGTTGTAATTTGGGGTAGTCTGAGAGAGAGGAATATTGAATGCCTCTTCTACGGGGTAGATCAAAATAAAATATTCCGTGGGAAACAACAAGAAATTAACAAATTAATTGAAGAAATAAAAAATTATACAACATCAATCTATTTATCACAAAAGTGATTATGTTGTATAAAAACCTGCTGACCAAAAATCAGCAGGTTTTTTAATTTTGTTTTTTAAGATATATAGGATATAATTATATATATAATACTTCTACCGTGCTTACAACAAAAACAAAAAACAATTCAGGTTTTACATTAATAGAGACACTAATAGGTATCTTAATTTTGGCTTTAGCTGTTTTAACTATCTATTCCCTATTCAATATGTCTTTAAAAGTAATTTGGGAATCTAAAGCTAAAATTACTGCCACACAATTAGCTACTCAAAAAATCGAAATGGCTCGTAATTTAAATTATGAAAACGTTGGAACTGTTGGTGGTATTCCAAACGGACCAATTGAACAACTTGAACAAACTACTCGCAATAATATTGAGTTTGCTGTGAGAACGCAAATCGTATATATCGATGATGTTTTTGATGATGTTGCCCCAACTGATACATTAAATACAGATTATAAAAGAATAAAAGTTGAGGTTTCATGGCGATATAGGTTTGCTCACAAACCAATTATCTTTATGACAGACATTATGCCTATTGGTTTAGAAAGTTCTGTGGGAGGAGGAACACTAAAGATACTAGTATATAATGCTAGTGGACAACCTGTTCCTCAAGCAGATGTTACTATTCAAAATTCAGATTTAGAACCTAATATAGATATTAGTACTGTCACAGACGATCAAGGCTATGTAATATTGCCAGGTTCTCCAGAGTCAGTTGAAAATTATGAAATTACAGTTTCAAAAACAGGTTACTCATCTGAACAAACTTATGAAATAACAGCTGAACTTCCAAGTCCTGAAAAACCACATGCAAGTATTTTTGAAAACCAAACTACTAATATTAGTTTTTCGATTGATGAATTAAGTACAATGATAGTTGGTACTGTATATAATACATATAATGATTGGTGGAATATTGCTTGGAATTATAGAAAACAAATCACCTTTGACAATTCTGCTTCTAGTGAAAATTTAGATAATGTTCCTGTTTTAGTAGTATTACATTCAGGAAATATAGATTACACAAAAACACAAGATAATGGAGAAGATATTAGATTTGTAGACAGTGATGATGTTACAGAACTACCTTATGAAATAGAAAACTGGAATGAGTCAGGTTATTCATATGTATGGGTTAAAGTACCAAGAGTAAACCAATATTCTAATGTAGACTATATCTACATATACTATAACAACAACTTAGCTGTTGATAATCAGGACAAAACTGCAATATGGGACAGTAATTACAAAACAGTCTGGCACATGGATGGCTCTGGTAGCACAATAACTGATTCTACACAAAATAATAACAGCCCATCTTTGCCTTCTACCTGGATATGGGACAGCGGGGGTAGGATTTCTGACAGTGTAGAATTTCTTTACCAAGCACCATATACGGGTGCTGCCCTGCGTTCTACCGGAATCAGCGATAGCGGTGATTGGACTATTTCTTTTTGGATTTTAGGTTTGAGCAGGCCCGCTGGAGCAACTTGGAATGACCAATTTATTATCACGTCTGGACGCTGGTCGGGTTTAACTATTGGCGCTTTCGGTAAACCGCCAAGAAGTGACATCCAATATACAGATTATAATAATAATGCGGGGCGAGATATGGATGAAAATATTTTTGGCAACGGCCAATTTCATCTTTATACCCTGAGCAAAGATCGAGATGGTGGAAGTGGAGGCAAAGCAAGATTTTGGGTATACAAAAACGGGTCATACAGAGATAGCTTTGACCAGACGCAGGATCCAAGCCCTGGTACAATATATCTTGGATCTGAATATCAAACATACCAGGCAGCTGCCTTAATAGACGAGCTTAAAGTTTCAAATAAAGTAAGGAGTAGCAATTGGATTGGATTTCAATATTGTTCAATGACACAAAGTTGTATAACTATTGGCGGTGAAGAAGATAAAGCAGATAAAAAATCTGGTTCATATATAATCAGTAACATTCCTTTTAATATGGCTGGTGGAAAAATTATTGGATATGACGCAGACGAACAACCTGTACTTAAATTTACAGGAAGCTATTCTACCGGAAACGATGGCATTGTTTCTATACCAAATTTAGAATGGGACTCATACAGTTTTTCCCTTCCAGGAAGTTCCTCATATAGCATTTCAGAAACAACACCAGCACAACCATATAACCTACTACCAGCTTCTACCTCGGTTTTAACTATTGGACTTTTATCAAAATCCACTCATTCAGCTTTAGTTAGTGTTAAAGATATTAATGACGATCCAATTGATAATGCATCTGTTCGGCTATATACATCAAATCCAAGCTATGATGAAACTTTAATTACTAATGCTTCCGGACAAGTATATTTCACTCCGTGGATAGAGGCTGAAACATTTATTGAAATAACAGCTGATGGATATGAAAACTATTCTGATACTTTTGAATTATCTGGATATCATGTTGAAGAAGTAATAATCATAATACCATGATAAATAAAAAGAAAAATTTATCAGGGATAACACTTATAGAACTTTTAGTTGCTTTAGGTATTTTTGTATTTGCAAGTATTATGATCTGGTCTTTTATTAACAATTCATATAAATTACAAAACTTTACTTTTGAACAATCCTCAGCGATTACAGAAGCCCGCCGTGGGATAGAAACAATGGTAAAAGAATTACGAGAAGCTTTGCCTGGCGATAATGGGTCATACCCAATTGAATTAGCTAATCCTCAAGAATTAATTTTTTATGCTGATTTTGATCGTGATAATGCAATTGAAAAAGTACACTACTGGTTGGACGAAAATGATTTTAAAAAGGGCGTTACAGAAGCTAGTGGATCTCCTTTGATATATAACCCAATAGACGAAGAAGTAGAAGTTATTTCACGATATGTTAGAAATGGAACAACTACAATTTTTACATATAGAGATTCTGATTACGCAGAATTAACAACTCCAGCAGATCCAAATAACGTTAAATTAATAAATGCTTTCCTAACAATAAACGTGTATCAAGAACGTGCGCCTTTTGATTATGAACTTGAATCTGATGTAACTTTAAGGAATTTAAAAGAGAATTTATAAATAAAAAACCCTGTCCAAAATAAATGTTTGAACAGGGGTCCAATACCTCACAAAGCTTATTTTCCAGCTATAAATTTAGATGCTTTCTCCCAAAATTTCTTTGATACTATTTCACCAAAAACAAAATTTAATATACCCCCCAAGAAAAAAGAAATTGTAAAAAAAATAACACCGAGAATCCCACAGGTTAGACTTGCAACAAAAGCAATGCCCACAGAAGCTGAGATTCCGATTGAAGCACCCCAACCAAAAAAGAAACCAGTAGCATAGTAAACACCAAAAACAAAAATAATAATACCTTTGTGTTGGCTTTTCTTAGTTAAACCTCGCAATAAACCGCAAGCTAGGAATAAAATAAGAAATTCCTTTAAAAAACTAGTATCTACAGAAAAGAGTCCAAGCATAAACCCAAGTGACAGGCCACTTAAAAAAAACAGACCAAGACCAAACTCCTTATTATTTTTGTGATTGAATTGATTATAAATCACAAAAAAGAGAAGCCCAGACAACATAATAAGAACCGGACTCATATACAGATTCCAAATACTCGGCCACAGAACAAATGTCCCGTTAATTGGCTCCCAAAGATTAATCATCAACTTGGTTTTTGGTTCAGGTGACGCAGACCAAAAAGGTTTTGATACATAATAAAAAAAGTTCAAAATCCCAAAGATAACTGTGTTATGCCAAAGCATTTTCCAAAATTGTTTAAATTTCATCCTATAATTCCTCCAAGTAATTAATATAAATATTTATAAAGAACCTCTTATTACCTATACACTTACCATATATAAACAATTATGTCAAACATCAAAAAATATACTAAAAAAGAAAAAGGATCCATATTAATGATGACTCTTGTGTTCACCGCCATTTTTACTGTGACAACTGTTGGTCTAGCAGGGATGGTAACTTATCAAAACAGATTGGCTAAGCAAAAAGTAGCATGGCATAATGCTTTAAACATTGCTGAAGCTGGCATGAATTACTATAGGTGGCACATGGCACATGCACCAGAAGACTATATTAATGATATAGGTATACATGATTATACAGATCCAGAAGCTGGAACTTTAGGACAATATGATTTAGAAATCACTGCTCCATCTTCTTGTTCTAGTGTAATTACAATAAAATCAACCGGTTGGTCTACTGATTATCCCAGTACACAAAGAATCTTACAAGCTAGATATGGTTTAGCTTCTATGGCTTCTTTTGCTTTTATTACAAATTCAGACGCATGGTTTGGTGACACTGAAAATCTACATGGGCCTGTTCATTCTAACGGAGGTATTAGAATGGATGGAATAAATGATTCTTTAATGACATCAGCAAAAGAAACATATACATGCCAATCACATCATTCATGTGATCCTCCTGAAATTAAAGATGGAATTTGGGGAACAGGCGGCGACCAAGAATTATGGGAATTTCCAACATCCAATATTGATTTTGACATGTTAACAGTAGACTTAAGTACCTTAAAAGACATTGCTGAAACTTCTGGTATATATCTAAGACAACGAGGTCTTGGTTATAGATTAAATTTTAGAGCAGACGGAACAATTGATGTATATAGAGTGACTAAGTTAAAAAATAATGTTCGGTATTGGGACATGGATGGTGATAAACACCGTGGATCTTGGGATATTGACCGTCAAAGCTTTGAAGCTAATTACACCATACCTGCAACTTGTGGTATAATATTTGTAGAAGACAATGTGTGGGTAGACGGAGTTGTTAATGGTCGTGCCACTGTAGTAGCTGCAAAAATACCAGAAGTACCAAACAACAGACGAACAATTATAATCAACGGAGACATAACATATTTAGCAAAAGACGGAACCAATGTATTAGGATTAATTGCTCAACAAGACATTATCGTACCTCTTTACTCAGCTGAAGATGATTTAGAAATTGATGCAGCCATGTTAGCTCAAAATGGTTCTGTATATAGACCATATTACAATTCTCATTGGCCATACTATCTACGTGATACAATAACAACTTACGGAACAATCATTACTAATCAAGTTTGGACATGGAGTTGGGTTGATGGCACAGGACAAACTGTTTCTGGATACGAAAACACCAATACTACATATGATCCTAATTTAAATTATAATCCCCCTCCTGGCTTCCCTGTTTATGGTGACTATAAATTCCTACAATGGGAAGAAATAACTGAAAAATAACAAAACATGCCTTTCTTTAGTACAAAATTTAATTCTTTTGGTATAGACATCTCTGATGGCTCTTTAAAATTGGTTGAAGCACAAAAAACTTTTAAAGGAACTTCTATTAAAGCGTGGAATACATCTAAATTAAATTCTGAGTTAATACAAAATGGCGAAATACAAGATACAAAAAAAGTAGCTTTAGAAATAAAAAAACTAGTACAAGGAGCTCGAGGCAAAGTTAGTACAGATTATGTGGTTAGTGTTTTACCTGAAAGCAAAACATTTATTAAACTACTCAAACTTAATAAACCAAAAAAGATAAAAGGTAAATTAAGTAATTATCAAATACACGAACTGATAAATAAAGAATTACCAAACCATATTCCTGTTGAAATAGAAGATTTACAATATGATTTTCAACTAATAGCTAAATCTGATAAAACCTTAAAGATACTGGTTGGTGCTGTACAAAAAGATATTGTACGGCAATATATTGAAGCCCTATCTTATGCAGGCCTTAAAATAGCAGCATTAGAGATTGAATCACAATCGATTGTCCGTGCTATTTTTAAAAACCATAAAATTACTAAACCAATCTTTCATAACTTGCCAATTAAGAAAGAAAATACAGAAGATAATCAATTAATAATAATTATTGATTTAGGTGCTAACCGATCTAGTTTAATTTTCTGGCACCAAAAAACTATTCAATTTACTTCTACTTTAGATATATCAGGTAACAAGATTACCAGGAAAATAGCCAAGAAATTAAATATGGGCAATGAAAAAGCTGAAAAAGCAAAACACGTATGCGGTTTGGATAAAAAGAAAGCAAAAGGAGAAATATCTAATATTATTTTAGAATCTTTTGACGGACTAATAGATGAAATCGAAAAAAATATAAACTATTATAAAAAGACAACTAATATAGAATTAAAAGATGCTAAAATATTGTTAACTGGTGGAGGATCTAATCTAACCGGATTATTAGAATTTATAAAGCAAAAAACAAAAGCCCAAGTAGAATTAGCAGATCCATTAATTAATTTGAATTTAGAAAGAAATATCATTCCTAAAAAATATAATTCCAGCCTAACAAGTGCTATTGGCTTGTCTTTAAGACATATTATTGAAGATGTTTAAATAAACATGATCACATTAAATCTAGCAACTAAAAAGATAAAGAAAAAGATATTTAAAGAAATATTGCTTTCTTTGGTTAAAGATGTTGTTTTGCTTGTTTTGTTTGCTGTACTGATTAACGCAACCTTCATATTCATATCTCGTGAAATGTTAAATAAAGATTTTGAAAGAATTAAAAGTCAAAAACAACTCATTCATATGCACAGCCAACCTTTTAACATAGAGGTGTCTGAAATTAACAGAAGAATGAATAAAATTAATCAAATACAGAAAGAATATACTAAATGGTCAGAAACAATACTTGAACTTAGTAGGCTTATCCCAAATAACGTTATAATTTCAACAATTGAACTTAATAAAACTAGTGACAAGTTTTCTATTGCAGGAACAGCAAAATATCGTGAAGACTTTATAAGCTTAAAAGAAAACTTAGAAACATCAGATATTGTTTTTAACTTATCTTCCCCTTTATCTAACCTATTACATCAAGAGGATTTAAAGTTTTCATTATCAGGCAATTTAAAAGAACAAGATGAATAACAAACAAATCTACAATTTACTTAAAAAATACGGAATTTCTGTTTCTGCTGTGTTAATTTTAATAATAATACTAGGGTATGTTGTATTTCCATCCGTTAAACATATAAACGAATTAAGTGATCAAATATATGAGGAACGTACCAAATTGGAGGAACTATATCTAAAAGGACAGAGTTTGAAAAGATCCACAGAGGAATATCGTAAAATTAAAAATGAAATTAATGAATTGGAAAATATATTCATAACCAAAAAAGAAGAATTAGATTTAATTACACAACTTGAAACATTAGCTAATGAAACAAATGTTGAACAGGAATTAAATATAAAAGAAAACAAAAAAGAACAAGATGAAGAAAAAATGTTTATTGCTTTAAATATACGAGGTCAATACACAGACATAATTAGATATCTAGAAAAAGTTGAAGCTTTAGACCTATACATTAGCTTTGATAAAATTAGATTTTCAAATAATGCACAAGGAATAAGTAGACTGAAAAATCAAGTCTCAAGCCCAACTAGTCCAATGGTTAGTGTAATCCTTGATGGATATGTAAATTATTGGATAGATAAATAAAACAAATGAAACTACCTACAATAACAAGATATGTATATTACTTATCGATAGCGCTAATAATTTTAGCACTTGGTTTGAATATTATGTTTTTATACAATGATTTCTATAAAACAGTTGCTCAAGTAGAAATTGTATATATGTTAAGTAGCCAAGTGTCTTTTGAAGTAGTAGATATTAATTTATGGAATGATATTGAAAAAAATATTGAATACAAAAAAACATCTGCTTTAGGAACAGATGAACTATTAAGAAATCCTTTTTCTGGTTTTGATATAGCAATAGAGGAAGAATAAAGTTAATATATAAAGAATAGTATCTAAAAACAACCAAAAAGGTTGTTTTTTAAATTAAGGTGCCATCTTTCTATACTTTTCAACTAATTCAACCAATTTCTTTACAAAGTACTCTATTTCCTCTTTAGTATTATCTTTACTTAAACTTATTCTTAAACTACCGTGTGATTCTTCGTGAGAAAGCCCTAGAGACATTAAAACATGAGATGGTTTAAGAGATCCAGATGAACAAGCAGAACCTGTTGATACAGCAACACCGACCATATCAAGGCCTAATAGCAATGCTTCACCTTCTACACCAACGATACTAACATTTAAATTATTTGATAACCTTTGTTCTAAATCTCCATTCAACTTCACATTATCAATTTTCTCTAAAATTAATTTCCAAGTATAATCCCTTAGTTCTTTTACTTCTGCATTATCTCTAGTTTTAATTAATTCAATAGCTTTTCCTAAACCTACAATTCCTGGAACATTTAGTGTTCCTGGCCTTAATTTAAATTCTTGATGTCCTCCGTGTTGAATCTTTCGAACCTTAGTCCCCTTTTTGACAAATAAAACTCCTATTCCTTTTGGTCCATAAATTTTATGGCCAGACAAAGACAACATATCAACATTTAATTTTTCCACATCCATATCAAGATAATTAGTAGCTTGTACAGCGTCTGTATGAAAAACTATATTTTTATCTTTAATAATCTCCCCTATTTCTTTTATGGGCTGTATTGTTCCAATTTCATTATTTGCATACATTATTGAAATCAAAATTGTATTATCCTTTATTTCGTTTTCAACATCTTGTAGATCAATAATTCCATTTGCTTTGGGTTTCACATATGTAACTTCAATTCCTTTTTTTTCTAAATACTGACAAGTTTCTAAAACAGACGGGTGTTCAATTGAAGTTGTGATAATGTGGTCCCCCTCTTTAACTAATCCTTGAATGGCAATATTGTTTGCTTCAGTAGCACCAGAAGTAAAAATAACTTCCTCTAATTCACAATTCAAAAAACTGGCAATCTTTTCTCTTGAATCTTCAACGGCTTTTGAAGCTTCTTGTCCAAAAGAATGTAAAGATGAAGCATTGCCAAAGATGTCACAAAAAAAGGGTTCCATAACTTTTAGAACCTCTTTATCTGTTTGAGTAGTTGCTGCGTTGTCTAAATATATTTTTTGCATACAATCTTATTTTATTAATTCTTCTACCTCAAGCTGAAAAGATATCTTCTCTAAATGATTATTAATTTCTTTTTTGGTAATAAACTCCTTATCGCCTTTAAAATATATAGTTATTGGGACAATAAATTGTTCTACCTCAATCAATAAAATAATTATACGAAAAGATTTACTTTTTCCTTTAGGTAGGTCTTTAGACTTTAATCGAACTTTATAAACACCACCACCCAAACTATCAACCGTATCTTTATTGAAAGTTTCTAAAGAATTTATAACTTCATTCTTAAGCCCTCTGTATTTCTTTATATAGCTTTTAATTTGTTTATAAAAATGTGGCAAAATAATTATCTGATACATAAAAACTATAAATCAGCCAGTTGATCTTTTAAGCTATGTATTTTTTTATCTTTAAACCTATCTGTAACTTGATTACTTACTTTCTTTGTTAAATAATCAAGTCTTCCGTCTTCGTCAGATATGGGTTTACTAAGAACATCCATAAAATAAATAGCTGCAAAACGAAAAAATTCAGCTTTACTAATAAAACCTCTTTCTTTTATTGTTTGGATTACTCGCTTATTAAGAGTCTTTGGTATAGAAAAATTAACAACAGACATAAATTTATTACTATATTGATTAGATATGGATCTTATATATATTATATCAGGCTTAAATAAGTTGTCAATTTCTATACACTTTGAACTTCTTTAACTTCTGGAACATGTTCTTTTACTGTTCTACCAATTCCATCCTGTAAAGTAACTTGACTCATTGGGCAACCAACACAAGCTCCTTGAAGTCTTAATTTTAGTACACCTGTTTTTTCATCAAATTCCACAAACTCAACATCTCCACCATCCATTTTTAAATGTGGGCGTACTTTTTCTAATTCTATTTTAATTTTATCTACAATTTGATCACTCATATATTTTATATTATTTTATTATTTCTTTCTTGTAATTTTCCACAGCTTCTTTAAGACCATCTACTGCTAAAACCGAACAATGTACTTTTGGTTTTGGTAGACCACCTAAAGAATCTGCCACATCTTGTTTTGAAATTCCTAAAGCTTGTTTAATTGTTTGGCCCTTAACTAAATCTGTTAACATTGATGTTGAGGCTATTGCTGCCCCACAACCAAGTGTTTCAAACTTGATATCTTCGATAATATGATTATCTATATTATCTGAACCATCTGATTTAACTTTTAAATATATTTTCATCATATCTCCACAAACAGAATTACCAACTTCACCAATACCCGAAGCATTAGGGATTTGGCCCTGATTATGTGGATTCTTAAAATGTTCTAATACTTCAGCTGAATACATATATATTAATTACATAAATTATTGTCTTCAAAACATTTTACATCTTTACACTTACAAATGTCAACCTTTTCACCTTTATCGTTATAGAAAACAGATCCAGAATAGTTTATTATTTTATAGTACCCATTCTCACATAGGTATACTGTGCGGGTATTGGGTAAACCACACTGGAAAGGTTTATCTATGTCTACAACAACCAATTTATCCATTTCCTCAAAAACCTTATCTAAATTATCTAAAGTTGTGTAAAACCCGTCAAACATTTCATTTTTTGAATTTTGTATAGTAGCCGCCATTACAAACTTATCATTAGATCCTTTTTGCCATTCTGTAGAATTTAAAATATCAATACTTTGGGTAATTGAGTTGTAGTACTGTTCTACAGAGCTTTCAAATTCTTCTGATTCAATTCCTAGTTCTTTATAGTCTAATCTAGCAATAAAAAAGGTATTACTATTCTCAACTAATCTATCCATTAAACCAACAGCCTGAACTAAATCTAAATCCCCTATTTTTTCTTTTTGCTTTAATTCATTCAATATATTAGATATTTCTTGTCTATCTTTAATTGCAGAAACAATAAAGACCTCTGGATTGATTTGCACCTCTACACCCTGATTAGTATTATTGTTATAGCTATTCTTCCAATTCACTGTTTTGTTAATTAAAAAAACAAAAACAATCAAAAGTATTGCGATTACAGCAACTGTTGCTATAACCTTTCTCCAAGCATGGTTTTGATTTGACATATTTTTATTTTAGTATTATAGTATAATTATACTGCAATATAGACATATTGTCTATTTTTTTACTAATTAAAGGTATATAATAAATATATGGCACATAGAAAAGCCCAGAGTTCTACGAGATTAGGACGTGATTCAAATGCACAAAGACTTGGTGTTAAACTTTACGAAGGTCAAACAGCTAAAGCTTGTGCTATTTTAGTTCGCCAACGTGGTACAAAGTTCCATCCTGGTAAAAATGTAATGAAAGGAAAAGACGACTCATTATTTACAGTAAAAACTGGTAAAGTACATTTTTAT
>Ga0208904_1001053_pt1 | contig 19904 bp, 15 predicted proteins | sample AntAceMetag02UKB_FD_184774 | JGI IMG/M metagenome (GOLD analysis project Ga0208904, IMG submission 184774) | Saline lake microbial communities from Ace Lake, Antarctica - Antarctic Ace Lake Metagenome 02UKB (SPAdes) (version 2) | ecosystem: Environmental > Aquatic > Non-marine Saline and...
CGAGCGTCAAGATCCCAGGCATCCATGTTATCGAACGACAAGGGACCGTTCAAGAGAAGATCGATAACATGGATGCCTGGGATCTTGACGCTCGCTTAGAAATGGCCATGGACGCCTTACGTTGCCCTGAAGGAGATACCTCCATCAAAGTGCTTTCCGGCGGAGAGAAAAGACGGGTCGCCCTCTGCCGACTTCTACTACAAAAACCCGATATTCTGTTACTGGACGAACCGACTAACCATCTTGACGCTGAAACGGTGGCATGGTTGGAGATTCACCTTCAGAATTATGCCGGAACCATCATAGCTGTCACCCACGACCGCTATTTTCTTGATAATGTAGCGGGTTGGATTTTGGAATTGGACAGGGGTCACGGTATTCCCTGGAAAGGGAACTATACGTCATGGCTTGAGCAGAAACATAACCGATTACAGCAGGAAGAAAAGCAGGAAAGCGAAAGGCAGAAAACCCTGAATCGGGAGCTTGAATGGATTCGCATGTCCCCCAAAGGCAGACGGGCAAAATCCAAAGCCAGAATCACTTCATACGAATCCCTGTTGAATCAGGAAAACGAAAAGCTGTCCAAAGATCTTGAGATTTTTATACCCCCTGGACCTCGTCTGGGCAAAATGGTAATTGAAAGTGAAGCGGTCAAAAAGTCTTTCGGCGAACGTTTACTAGTCGAAGAGATGTCATTCGCACTCCCCCCTGGTGGCATCGTCGGGATCATCGGTCCCAACGGTGCCGGTAAAACAACGCTTTTCAAGATGGTTACCGGCCAGGAAGCCCCAGACGCCGGAACGATAAAAATCGGAGAGAGCGTCAAGCTGGCTCATGTTGATCAGGAGAGAGACTCCCTGGATCCTGAAAAATCGATTTGGGAGGTTATTTCAGGTGGCCAGGATACCATCCAGATTGGAAGTCGCTCCATTAACTCCCGGGCCTACGTATCCCGCTTTAATTTTTCCGGATCGGATCAACAGAAAAAGGTGGGAATCTTGTCCGGTGGCGAGAGAAATCGAGTGCATCTAGCCCAGATGCTGAAGTCCGAAGCCAATGTCCTTCTGCTCGATGAGCCGACCAACGACCTGGACGTCAACACCATGAGGGCACTGGAAGAGGCTCTCGAAAACTTTGCGGGCTGCGCTGTGATTATCAGTCATGATCGCTGGTTTCTTGACCGCATTGCTACCCACATTCTGGCTTTCGAAGGGGACAGTAAAGTGAATTGGTTTGAGGGCAATTACTCAGACTACGAAGCGGATAGAAAAAAACGGCTGGGAGAAGCTGCCAACCAACCACACCGCATCAAATACCGTCAATTGACACGGGATTAATATCACAATTTGTCGGTTAACTGGCACTCAAAATCCGCTGACATATTAAGCCACAGAGAAGGACCGACGTCTGTGGTGGGTTTAGACCGCCAACTGATTTTTGTCAGTCCCCGTTAAATTCTTCCAGACCTGCTGAAGTTTCGCCGTCATAGACTCTACATCCAGCCCGGCTTCCTCAAGTTGTTCTTCGCGGCTGGCAAACTTGATAAATTTGTCCGGAACACCAAATTGAACAACCGGTTTGAGAACCTCATGTTCTGCCAGCAGTTCCAGTACCCCGCTACCAAACCCGCCAGTGCGAACATTTTCTTCCATCGTGGCAATCAATTTGACAGAAGAGGCGTTAGACAAGATCAAAGTCTGGTCCAAAGGCTTAACGAATCGTGCGTTGATAACACCGACCGAAAGGCCATCAACCTCTAATGCTGCGGCCACTTTCAGGGCACTCTCAACCATGGTACCGACAGCCAGCAACACGATATCCGTCCCTGTCTGCAGTGTTTCTCCCTTCCCAAAGGGCAGTTCCGGTAACTCACTTTGACTGAATTCGGAATATTCAGTAGTATTCCCTCTGGGAAACCTCATCGCGATAGGACCTTCATCATATTGATAAGCCAGATTGATCATTGCCTGCATTTCCGTGCCGTCCTTAGGTACCATGATGACCATATTGGGAATCATGCGCAGATAAGTCAGGTCCAGGATACCATGGTGGGTCGCACCATCTGCACCAACAAAACCGCCTCTGTCCAGGATGAATCGGACTGGCAGATTCTGCCTGCAAATATCGTGGGTAATGTGATCAAAAGCGCGTTGCAGAAAAGTAGAGTAGATCACCACAAAGGGTTTAATCCCCTCAGTAGACATGCCACCGGCAAAAGTCACTGCATGACCTTCGGCGATACCGACATCAAAGATTCTTTCTGGATGAATTTTTTGAATCTCTGCCAGACCCGTATTTGCTGACATGGCAGCACTGACCCCCACCACTTTTTCATCGGCGTCTACAATCTGGGCAAAGCTCTGACTCCAGATACTGGTATAGCTTTTTCCTATCTGGGCTTTTTTCTGCGGGTCGCCAGTTTCTGGATCAAATGGTCCCACCCCATGAAATAACGCTGGATTCGTCTCCGCTGGCAGAAAGCCTTTCCCTTTTTGTGTATTGACGTGCAGCAGAATCGGTCCCCTGATATCTTTGATCAGCTTCAGAAAAGAAACCAGATCTTTGATACTGTGCCCGTCTACCTGGCCAAAATATCGGAAATTGAATTTTTCAAACCAGATGCCCTTGGTAAAAAAAGCCATCAGCGAATCATTGACGCGATCCATCGTTTTGCTGATGGCCAGGGGTAGTTTGTGCTCCCTGATTTGACGAATGATCTCTGCTCGAACCCGGTTAAAGGATTTTGAGGAGGAGATATTGAGCACGGTCCGCGACAGGGCTCCCACATTCACATCTATGCTCATCTCGTTATCATTGAGGATAACGATCAGGTTCTCATCCAAATGGCCTGTGTGATTCAGGGCTTCATAAGCGAGTCCACCCGTCATGGCACCATCACCAATCACCGCAATCGTCTTAAAATCGTCACCGTTGAGCGAGCGGGCTTTGCTGATCCCCAATGAAGCAGAAATAGAGGTCGATGCGTGCCCGGCTCCGAAATGATCGTATTTTGACTCGAAGCGGGAAAGAAATTTTGATAGACCCCCCTTTTTACCAATCTGGTTGAAACGGTCGCTCCTGCCGGTCAGCAATTTATAGGCATAGGTTTGGTGCCCAACATCCCAGATGATTTTGTCCCTTTCCAGATCAAAGACTTTTGCCAAAGCCACCGTCAGCTCTATAGCTCCCAATGACGATGCCAAGTGACCACCTGTCTGACTAATCACGTCCAGGATCTGTTTCCGACAATCTTCGGCTAGCTCCTCCAGGTTTTTCACTGAAAGGTTTTGAATATCACTGCTTTGTTTTAATTCCTCTAACACTTCACCCCTATTACTTCTAGAATTTTTTTGCGTGGTTAATGCCGCCTATGAAGTAACTGCATCACTTCCACGTTTTTCAATTAAAATAGCTGCCAATTCTCTGACCAGCGGACTGGAATCCATTTCTTTCATGCGACTCACAGTTTCTTGCTTAAGCGCAATATCTCGATTGTCAAACACCCTCAACGCATGCCAACGAACATTCGGATCTTCATGATCAAGAAACTGTCTGACCGTCTTCTCAACGGTGGCGTTACCAGCCGTCTGGATGTATTTAAGAGACGGAATTAAAATCTGGTTCAAAATAAACGCTTTATCGGAACCGGTCCCGGAAGATTGAGATCTGTTTAAAAACAGCCACGGTTTTTTACTCAATTTTTTCAGTTTTTCAACAACAATGTCCAAAAAATCATTTGACTCGAATTGCTGAAAAGCGGTTAGTAATTCATTCAGAATCATCGTATCCAATGAATTTGCATAGATACGCTTTAGTTCTGAAATTGCAGTGCTGACCTTTTGGCGGCCGATGGCACCAATGGCATACACCTGAAAAACGGGATCCTCATCAGCCAGCAGTTTCAAATAGTCCGCCGCATCAAACCGCGCTTCATATTCGAAATTGATTAATGCTTTGAGTGCTTCCTTTCTTTCATCACTACTTTTACCAAACCGCAGTTTATCCAGCAGTTCGTAATGATCACTTTGAAGCATTTCTTAAGCCCTATCTTGAGATTTTAAAAAATGGAATTGACAAGCAGCATTTTACTTTTCACAATGATTTAACAACTATCAATGTTCGTATTCCCAAGCCGCCCACATTATTTAACCGGTTAACCCTCCGCTTCCTTAATGGATAAATCACTCGTTATTTTTCAGGAAAAAGACCTCTATTTCGGAATCTTTCCGAACGAATTCAAACATCATTTTTCATTGAACCAAGTTTGGATATCCCATTCCGGCGACAGTTCTCCAATCTGGCATTTTGAGAAAAAAAAAGATCATCTACAAGGAAAGTTTATCCATTTCGGGTCGCTGCTTGGATTGTCTCAAGCCTACTTCAACAATGGTGGACATATTTTTATGAAAGAGACATCGGCCGACTCCAACCTGGGAATCTGTGTCAACGGTTTATTGATGCGGATCCCGCTGCAGCAACTACCCAATAAAAAACTGGAAATCGATGAGTTCTCTCATTTCCCACCGGATATTCCCAAAACGATTTTCAGTTATATTCAGCTGTACAAGGGCAAATATATTTTGGTCATTGATCCCCAGCTTTTGTTCAGGGCGTACGAAATTTATAGCTGACGATTACTGGCTCTTCAACCACCCCAAGTGTGTCTTGATCGTTTCTACCACCTCATTCACTGTTAAACTGGAAGTATCAATCAGAACGGCATCTTCTGCCTGGCAGAGTGGGGCTATCTCCCGAGCCATGTCACTGGCGTCTCTGTCTAGAAGTTCATTGAGAAGCTGGTCAAAAGGCTCTCCCTGAAGTGGAATATTCATCTCTTTGGCCCGGCGCATCACCCGGATCTCCGGTTTGCCGTCCAGATAGAATTTGTAGCGGGTCTGCGGGAATACTTTCGTTCCAATATCTCTGCCATCTATCACTACATCGTACTTTTCTGCCAGATCGCGCATCTTCTGGTTAACGATCTCCCTGCAAGTGGGACAGTCCGAAACAAACCGAACTTCTCGGGTAACTTCTGGACTACGAATTTGACTCGAGATATCGTTCCCTTTCAACCACATGATCTGTGTATGATCTTTATATATGATCTTCATCTGGTCCGGATTTTCCGAAAACCAGTTTGCAATCTCCTTTTCTCTCCCTTGACATCCCGTACCCATGTATTGAAGGCCGTAAAATGTCAAGGTCCGATAGATAGCACCCGAATCGATATATTCAAATTTAAGCTGTTGAGAGAGGTGCTTTGCCACCGTACTTTTTCCTGAACCTGCCGGTCCATCCAGCGCTATAACCTTCATTGCCATAAATAGGTAAGAAAATCCTGGTTTTAAGCTATCACCGTTATATTAATTTACCCTTTCAGATCTGTATATATCGACTGCTATTCTATATGTGGTTGATTCCCGTCAGTTGGTGTTTGAATTTAAATGATTCAGGACGAAATCAACTATTATATTCCGTAATCTCATAGGCATGATCTGCTTTGACAGAAAAAACCCGAAGGTGCATAAGTATCTAAGGGTAGCCTACTATTTCATTCAACCTGCAGGGTCATTTTCCAGCCTTTACAATAATCAATCAACTCATTATAGAGTAATCTTATTTCTTTATAAATAACAAGCATTTTTCATTATTCCCGCTGACGTGGTGTTTTATTTGCATTTACTGTTGGAACAATGAAATAGCGAAAACAAGGGAATTCATGCGACCATTATCAGAACGATTTTTGAAACAGTTTATGAACATGCTTAACCGACAAATATCTAACTAGGCTATTGTAATGAAAAATTTTTTTAAACCCACTTTTCTCTTCATCATCAGCATATGTTTTCTGGCCATAAATCTTTTTGCTGAAACAATTGTTTTGGAGAATGAAGAAGTTTATCAAGGGACAATTACAAAATACAATAGCGATTCCATTCTCCTCGAATCGGATACAGGAACAAAAGAGATCTCTTACATGGAGATTCATCTCATCGATTACCTGGGATCAGTCAAAGATTATCAAAACGAGATTTCAAGACCAAATGTCTTCACGATCTACTTGAAAAACGGAGAAGTTATTGAAGGCAGCATTACGCAGTTTTCAAACGAATTCATTACGGTAGAATCGGCAGCCGGGCATGGTGTGTTGCAATTACCCACCGCAAGTATCAATTTCATTACGGCCATAAAATCAAGAATGAAAATGGACCAGCGAAACGGTATCGGCTATGTGCAGAAGAAGTCGACCCTTAACTCGGCTGGAGGAGTTACAAACTACGCCAGTGATCAACTCAGCTATAAGATGTTTTTTGACGACAATTTGTTCGGGAATGTTTTACTGGCTTACGGAAACGCGAACTATGGCGGAAGTGAGTTGGCGATTTTTGCCCTCGACTATCGGATGGGTCTTATTTTTGATCAGGTGCAGAACATTCTACTTTACTATGGCGGTCAAATCGGGTATCTGCAAATTAATGATAGTGCCAGTGGCGTAGAAGGAACAGGCACATCACTGGGAGCGTTTGTTGGTGCTGAGATGTTCTTTTCAACTCTGCCAAATTTTGGCTTTACCGGAGAAATTGGATATCGGATTCAGAAAGCCGGAAACTATGATGCCTCTGATTTATCGCTCAGTACGTTTCCATCGTTTTCAATCCACTACTATTTCTAAGAAACTGGTTTCAATTCAGTGGAGAACCACACGGCCTAAAACGGGCGTCCAAATATTTCGTTTTCCACCATCCTCCAGTCAGATCAGAATCTCAGCCTAGTCAATACCGATACGCATGGATTTCCCATCCTCAGACATTTGATCCTGCTTCCGTGGAAAGTTTTCACGGGGCTTGGCAACTCGGACTTTCAGCATCCGTCCTTCATATTCTTTTTCATTCAGCTCAGTGACTGCTTTTTCTGAAGCCTCTTCGTCCATCTGCACAAAAGCGTATCCTTTTGAACGTCCAGACCCTTTATACCGAATCACATCAGCCAACTCAACTTCTCCATACCCTTCAAACAGGGTTCGCAATTCCGCGTCTGTCGTTTTGAAAGGCAGATTTCCCACGTATATTCTTACGTTCACATTTTCTCCAAAGTTGAAATCAATGACAGTACTTTGTCAAAATTAGTTCCGCCCTACCAGTACATTGCTGAATCTGATTCAAAACACTCAAGCATTTCAAAATTATAGATGCATCTATTCACCACATTTCCGGCAAGGGGATCAGGATTCAAAACGATGGAAAACAGGACGTTTCCCAACGGCTCCAGAGATGGATTCATGCGTGTTTTGAATAATGATTTCCTCGACAGAGTGGGTCAAATAGTTAAGATTTAACATTTCTTCTTTTGAGTGTGAAATCATTACATTCTTATGCTATGTAGAAAATAAAAGCAACCTGTCTTCCGAATTTTCCATTTTTTTTATTAAGACCTTCACGTATTAAGCTTAACTTCTTATACTGCTTATGCAGTCCATACACAAAACGCCACTATATAAGATTTTCGTATCTCCAAAAAATCGTAAATTTTCCTGCTGAATCTGGTTGGGAATCGGCTGTCATATCATAGTGGAACTTTCCCGAGACCCAAGAATAAATTGCCAGAAAACATGAAATCTATCGACCACTTATTCAGCCACTCCGTAAAGGAAATGGCTCCCTATTCTCCAATAGAACCACCCGATCAAATAGCCAAAAGACTCGGCTTGCCAGAAGAACAGATAATCAAGCTCGATGCCAATGAAAATCCGTTTGGTACCGCTTCTGAGGTGCTCGATGCTTTAGGAAACGGCCGCTACTTTCATATTTATCCGGATCCGGCCCAGGTTAATCTGAGACAGGTCATTGCCCAATATGCAGGTTGCTCTCCTGAAATGGTTGTGGCTGGTACAGGGGCTGATGAGTTAATCGATATTGCCTGCCGCGTGCTGTTGGAACCCGGTGAAAAAGTGATCAGCTTCACGCCCACATTCTCATATTACAACCATGTGGTTGCCTTGAACAAAGGTCAATTCTGTTCGTATCCAAGGGAACGTGATTTTTCGATCTCCCTTGAAAAAGCTGAACAAATCGATCTGACAGGGGTCAAACTGGTGATTCTTTGCTCGCCAAACAATCCATCAGGAAACCTTCTGGAAGAAGCCGTACTTGATTACTTCCTGAGCCAGGATGTAGTCGTGCTTGTAGATGAGGCATACTATGAGTTTTCCCACAGCAGTTTTCTGGACAAGGTCAAAAACAGTGATAATTTACTGATTCTGCGAACCTTTTCCAAATGTTTTGCCCTTGCCGGACTCAGGGTGGGATACGGTATCATGTCTGAAAAACTGGCAAGTGCATTTATGCGGATCAAACCCCCTTTCAGTGTCAATGTGGCAGCAGAGATCGCTCTGGAAACCTGTCTGAATAACCTGCTCCATTTTCAAAAACAGGTCGCAGAGCTTTCCAGGATACGCGACTGGACGCAGAATGAACTTGCCCAGTTTAAGCAGCTGCAGGTCACCCCCAGTCAATCGAACTTTATTCTTTGTCAGGTTAAAGGCGCCAAGGCCTTTGAAATCTATCAGAAGCTTCAGGAAAAAGGGATACTGGTGAGATATTTTGCGACCGATCAACTGCAGAACTTCATCAGAATCTCCATCGGTACTCAACCCCAGATGGAAATTTTCCTGAAGCAGCTCGGAAAGCTGATTCAATAAAAAAATCACTTTCCGATTCTTCAATCTATCGTTCCAGGGATCAATCACGGGTTGGACTACATTCGTCCAACCACTACAATTTTCAAAGGATGCTTCCCATCTGGAGAGGGAAAATCTTTTTCCGGGACTATAATTTCAATGATCTCTATGGTCTCACCGATTTTTGCAGCACACCGCGTCAGCATTTCTAACCACTCTTGGAGATTCACTGCTGGAACATGATTGGTACAGATGAGTCTACCTCCGGATTTCGTGGCCAGCAAAGCTGGTTTGAAAATGCTCTGATAATCCCGGACCAGATCAACTGCCCCGAATACGCTGGTTGCCCAACGTGGCGGGTCCAGGATGACCAAATCGAACATTCTGGGGTCAAATCTTTGATATTTTCTACGCTTTCCTTTCCCTTTGATCGGAAGACCGGCAAGTTGTCTGACAGCCGAAAAAAAGTCTGCCCGAATAAACCGATGCGAAGCTTCAGGAAGGCCGTTTTTGAGCAGGTTTGTTCTCCCCACATTCAGAGCTGACTCAGCAAAATCCACGTTCCAGACTTCAGAGGCACCCCCGATAGCCGCACATAAACCAAGACTGCAGGTATAAGCAAAGAGATTTAAGACAGACAAGTCACGGCTGTTTTGTAGTATAAACCTCCGCGTAGCGCGCGTATCCAAAAAGAGATTGGGATCCAGACCCCGCTGATTTGTTTTGATCAAGTACTGGATTCCCAGTTCCCGGGAATAAGCTTCAATTTCCGGGAGTTGAGATCCGGTGGACCGGCTGATATCAATCCTGTCTTTTTTGGAGCCGGAGCGATTCCTAAAGTCAAACTCGGGAGAAAAATCCAGGCGTTCAGCCAGGGAAGTCTCAAGAAGGTTTCGATCAGTTGCGGAAAGGGGTTCGTAAAATGTTTGGAGCAGAATTCGGTTGCCGTACCGATCAATCGTCAATCCCGGTATACCTTCGTTGCTGCCATGAAAAAGACGATAGGTGTCTGTCTGCTCGGAGAGCAGAGCCTTGATCAACTCTGCCCGAATATCCAAGGCTTTGAAGATGAGGCTTTCCATTGGAGCTGGGGACATGAGGCAATTAAACGGTTCTACTCCATGCAGAGGAGTTCCTTAAAGGAAATAATTCCGTCACTGGCAACATTGGGCTTAACATTCCCGTCAGCGTCTGTATTCAGATTGTTCAGTTCAGTAAATGTGTTCTTGATAGCGGCAAGAGCAGATGAATAGTCCGGAACGTAGGTGCCGGGACCACTTTTGTAAATCATACGAACGCCAATATTGTCACAGGGGAATGAGATTGTAACCGGTATCGTCGTACCACCCACATTCATCTCAACGACCACATTTAAATCAGAAACTGAGATAGTGGTATCACTGGCGTACGACATCTCGTCAAGACTGAGAACATTGGCATTTTCATAATCAGTCGTTGTGTCTTGTGCTGCTGCTGCCAAAATCGTAAAAACCTGATCTACCTCCGTTAGTGTATCATTGGCGCAGTCCCCTCCATTGTCCAGGTTTGTACTGAATTCAGTTAATCCCTTTCGGAGATCACTGTCTGCATCAATCCCCAAATCCACCATATCGTTATCAATTTCATTAACATAGGTAACGAAAGTTCCGGTCAGGTCTATAACCGACATTTTGCTACCCGCAGAAGTAAGGAACAGGTTCTGGATTTCATCAATTTTAACAACAGCGTTACATTCTCCAGCAACACCGATACTAGCGGATCCATCGGGCGCGACCACAACTTCAGCCGCAGAAATCACTCCACAATCTGCCATTGACACAGGCGCCCCGGTCCAAAGACCGTCGAATTTTGGTGAAACGGTTTTAGGGATACAAAGACCTGTGGTTATATCAAGCAAAAAGACATTATTGTCAGAACTCACAAACTCAATCCAATCGGCGGTGCCAATCTCATTTTTGCCGTAATCAGCATCATCTGATGGTCGGATGTTCGTGAAAGTCTGGACCTCTGCTTCCGAAACATCCCCGTCAGCATTCGCATCTAATTCAATGTACGTAGTTGCTAAAAGAGCCCCCAAAGTTGAAAAATAATGAATTTCCACATCCTCTTTCAAACGTGTTTGCCCATCATACACATCCCCCGTAGAATCGCCGGAAAGCTGCCTTGCATTATCATAATATGTCTTCCCAGCCCATAAGTCCCACGAAGTAGCAGAATTGGGTATTCCCAGCGCCTTCCTGAAGTTTTCAGAGGCATCCCCAGCCAGAAAATTCGAAAACTTAAATCCGGCCAGCCCCAGATAGGCACTGGCCCGCTCATATGAGGAGCAGGAAGTGTCTGCAACCACAGTGCTATACTCATTCTGGTTCAGGTAATAGACGCAATCAGTCACCTCATCTGGGGATTTACAGCCGTTCAGAAGAAGAGTAACCAAAAAAACCAAACCAAGGCTCTTTTTCCAGTCCAGTTTCATTTTAACCATTTTGTCGTTTTTATGTTTCATCACAGCGGTTAGATCTTTTAAAATGGGCTTGTCACAACGAAATAGGTTTTTTCACGTTGTGTCGAATGATACAATTTAAAGTTGAAGATTCCCTGCCTGGCGTCACGGCCTTGACTGCCGATAAATAGTCCCTTAAGCAGACTAATATTGTTCCACTTGGCTCCAATCAGTATGTCGCTCCGCATTGTCGATGCTTGGGATTCCCGTTCACTCTTGTCTTCATTGGCAACCGTATCGGTATCTCTATCGTTGAGCTTCAATTTTGAGCGGGCTGAACCTTCTATGATGAATGAGATATCCGGTTTTCGAAAGAAGTACTGAAACGCCAATTTTTGCGAAATCGTCCCGAGATACAGATGGAGATGGGACGAAATACTCTCAATATCAAAGGCTGAGGTAAAATAAAGCTCGTTTTCATCCACCGCGTAGACGTAAATGCTTTTATCATTGATGGCACCGTCCACGTCATTAACTCCCTGTTCTACCAGGCTGAAATCAGGCGTTCTGATGACTCGGGTAGCCCCGATAGCGGTTTTATGGTTCTTTACGCGGTATTGAATGGTCAAGTATTTTTCACGCAAGGGCTCCATCCATTTCTCGTCAATATTTACACCAAAGACAACCCCGAATGATTCCCCGTTTCCAAAACCAAATTCCAGATTTGATGCATGCAGACCGTTGGAAGACCCCTCACTGATATCGAGACCGAACTGAAAATAGTTATCAGGCATTCTGATTGAAGACATTTCAAGCACAGCGTAATCTTCCATTACCGGGTGATATGGGCTACAATCCGGTTGAGCGCTCGCAATCAGGTCTGGATTCGCATCAATCAGTCGCTGCAGAGCATCTTTAGTTTCCCGGGGCACTACTTCTTTGTCCCAGTCACAATTGTTCATTGCCCAGTAGTTAATCTGACTTCCAAGTCTTTTTTTCCATTCATCCTGATCTTCACCATCATTCTCTTCACAACCGTCCTCTGCAGGTTCCAGACAGATTTGCGGATTGTCCATTATCTGCCCGAAGGCTGTTATCATGTGCTGCTGCAGATCTATTTCCATGTCCTCAAAATGGTTAATCAGAAACAGCAGGGCTGCTTCGCGATCATCCTCGTCTGGATATTCAGTTCGTTTTTCAACCTGATCTGTAAAGAGGGACGGATTATTCTTTTCGTAGACAGTCCGTCCCAGAACAATATCTTTTTTTCCATCAATGACCACTGACCGCAGAGCAGGGTCCTCGGCTTGATCGTTCATGATGGTAATCAGGCGGGACTGCGCACTGTCGCGGACATCGCTGTCACTGCTGAAAACCGAGATAAAAAGCAATCCACCGACAGCCTGCTTTCTCTTTTCCAGGTCGGAATTGTATTTGGAGACATAACGCAAAGCTTTGACCACACGAAACTGCTCATGGGATTTACCTTCAGCAATGACCGCTTCCAGCCATTTCAACTTGATCTGCATGTCTGCGGTGTTGACATCATCCCGCCCAAAGGCTGACTGGATGTTCTTTCCGTGGCTGGCACATCCACCGATGATTGCAATTCCCAGAATAAGCAAAAAGGTCTTCGCTCTATTCATCATACCTTTCCTGTGGGCGATTCTAAAAGTTAATTGAGACATGAGCCGATTGTCGTTTATCTTCATTTTTGCCTGCGAGAAGTCCGATCTCTTCAGACCAGGCTGCATAGTCTATTTTAATGGGTAATCCCGGAATATTGACGGTAAATCCGGTACTCAGGTAATGGCTGGCGTTCAAGCCTAGTCTGACAGAAAGAGCATGATGTCCGTTGGATCGTTTAAATATCCCTACTTCAGCACCCGCTTTCAAATTCCGCAGGTAACTCTCATGCTCTGTGAGTCGATTCATCAAATCCACATAATCAACTGCGAAAATAAAATCCAATCCGGCAATTTCGGATTCTGCTGATATTCCGATATCCATTGTCATGGGGATCTCCCCTGCAGTTCCAAAATCCAGGTCACCGATATTACGCATTACATAAGCCACCTTTGTTTCCAGATTGGCTATTTGATCAAAATGGTAAATAACGCCGATATCGTGGGAAATGGCATCCCTTTCGGAAAAATCATCCTCCAGTGTGTCAGCAAATTCATCGTCCAGGAGATCATAGACATGAACCGTCTTGGTTATCCCTGCCCGTGTCACCGACTTCATGGTAAGCCCTACATCCAGCAACTCGTCCATAAAACTCATACCAAATCCGCCCACCATTCCATATTGAACAAAGGCCTGCAATTCGAAAAATGGAACCTGCGGATTATTGATAACAGATTTAAAAAACAAATTTCCAAATATTGAGTAACCCCAACCCGGCGCAGTGATGCTCATGGCTCCCAGATTAATTTCGGTATAAATACTTTGTCCAACCAGATCACCAAACGTGGCGGTCGTATCATCCGTCTCGACATCTGCCAGATCGAGCAGGTTCTGATTGGTCGTCGCACCTGCTGTCAAAATTTCTATCACCGTCTGTTGTACTGCTTGAAGCCCAGCGGGATTGTAGTACAGCGCATACTCGTCGTTTGCGACAGCAACAAATGCGCCCCCCATACCCAGAGCCCGCACACTCTGGCGCAAGTGTTCCGGCTCATCAGCGAAAACACCCTGAGTATAAATATTGGATACGATCAACAATATCAAACAATACTTCAGGAGTGCCGGTACTTTCAATAGAGTATAAACCTTTTTTATTCTGGTCATATTCTGCTCAACAGTCGTTAATAGGTCACCTGATATTCGGAAACCTCGCAATGGGTTCTCAGTTGCGTATTGGTGAATTCATTTTCGTTGGTCACACTTGACAGGGCCTGACAATTAACACTTTCAGTCGTGTTTTCCGAATGGGTGGCCCGAACAGTCATGCTGGTCGTCGTCATTGAGTCTGTAATTTCACCCCTGATCGTCTCAAGACTGGCAATAGCCGATGTGGCATCCGCAGCAGTCCGCACAAATATCGGAAAATCTACGGAACGGGGCGTATAATCTACGCCATTAGCCCTGACGCCCACTATTTCAACAGATGCAGTGACAACTGCTGCCGCCGTTAAAGAAGCGCCAAAACTGGCACACCCTTTGGGTGGTGTTCCCTGCAGACAGACTCTTTGCATTCTGACCGGAACAGGCGTATTTCCGATATTTTCGGCGGTAAAAAATTGATCCTTAACACCGAAATAGATGGCTGAATACTTATACTCCTCTGCGGATAGGTCACTCACCAATTCAGGCTGTGTGCTGAACGCAACTGCAAAAACCTGCCAATTCCCCGCTGATTGAGGCGGAACTTTGAACTCCACATAGGTTTCAGTCACCGGTAGATTAATCAGTTGGATGAAGTCGCCGGAATCGATCAGGTCATTTCCAAAAAATGCAGGGATACTGGTGGTGATTGCGGCGCTACTCGGATAAGGAGTCGAACGACTGGTGACAACAATCGCCCCGATCAACAGTGTTTTTGCTTCACTGCTGACATCGGTATCGCTACTGGTCAGCGCATATTGAGGCGCCTCTTGCCGGTTTTCTGCATGGACTCCGGCACTGGCGGATATCTGTCGCTGGATTTCACCAACATCAATCCGAATTTTAGTCTCTGCCAGAGGCGGGGGATTATCGTTCAGATCTTTACAACCGATTGTAATCAGAAAAAGAAGGCTGCATAATCCCAGTACTTTAATCATCGATAACCAGCAGGTTTTTTCCTTCATGATAGTCTCTTGTCTTTTCCTTTTTTAAAACGCAGCGCTGACGGTCAAACTGTTGATCAATCGTTCGTAAGACACATCGTTTGACATATTGAATACATATTTGGTGTTGAACATGGTTTTCAAACTTTCAAAGAACTTCCAACCGACTCCCATCTCTAATCGAAAAGGGATCTCAACATGTTTCGATCCCAGCGTGATCAGCTTGCTATCTTTGGAAAGTGCAGTATCGTTTGCGTAGGTACGGTGTTGCAGGCCAAAACCGAAATCCCACCGCAGCCCGCTATCCCAGATATTTAGCCAGTCGAAATCCGCTCGTAAAAACGTATATTCCGACTGTTTCGTCCCCTCTGAACTGTTTCCTATTGCTAACAAATGATGAAACAGGTGATTCTTCGTTAAATCCAGCGACCGGTAATCATATTTCAGGGTTCCTTGTAGTCCATCAGTTCGGGTGAGAATGGCAAAGTCCTTGAAGATCGCATCCAGCCCCAACAACAGGGTTCGGTATTCACCTCGTTTGCCTCTCGATCTGAATTCCACCCCGGGAGAGACCGTTTGCACCATGGCATAGTCGAACTCACCAACATTAATATCTGTCAGCATGGCATCCAGAATCCAGCTTCTTCCGTTTGACAGGTAACTCCGATACCCAAGCCCCCAAAATGTCAGCATCGAATTCAGAAATTCATTTTCACTATTGCCGTATTGGATCGCACTGACACCCGTCACTGCGCTGAAACCACCCAATTCTATACTTATGATGCCATCCAGGACATTGCGTGAGTCCGCCTGATTCTTTTCGGGAACCACACCAAATACCGGCTCCATTAGCGAGCTCATATCGTTGGTGGGGTTGCTGTCCGTTTCGTAACCCACTTTGAGATTGACCTTCCAACTGAAGCCTGAATCTGTGTCATCGGTGGCATCCGATATATATTCAAGTTCTTTTTCACCATATCCAATCAGAAAGGAGCGTTCCGTACTGTTTCCCTTTTCATCTTCAGCGACAACCCGGATCAGACTCTTGCCTTGATCAAACTCATACTTTCGAGTGAGAACAACTGTCTTAGCGGCTTCAAATTCCTGTACCACATCATTGATGCTGATTTTAACAATCTTATCGCTATCTATGACTATGAGACTGAACACCTGCTCTGAATTCAGAATCTCCTGCTTTCGACCCAGATCTGGAGACAGAATCCGGGGCGGCAGGTCTTGGGCTGAATTTTTCTCCTGATCTTCCTCCTGCCCAATTGCAGTATTCAGCAACAGGACAATCAGCAATGGAACCAATAATAATAATCTAAAATTCAAGATTACCTCCAGAATTAACTCAGCTTTTGAAGAAACTGAAAGTATACCCGGTATTGAGTAAACCCGGGTTGTTTCTAAATTCACTATGCTTACTTCTTGCACCCTTCTACAGCCAATGATGCGCATGGTTGCTCAGAAAAGTCATTCCCACTTATTCCCCGTTTGAAGGGGGGCTGCAGGAGATGTTAATATTTAAAAAAGCTTTTCTGGGTAACTAAATATATTGGGCTATTTTTCAATGGTCACCGCAATCAATCCGGATTCCGAAGACCAAGTGGTTTTGTCATCCAAATCGAAATAAGTCCCCGGCATTTTCGGCTTGTCAAACTCGTGATAAACATTCTTCGGCTTCTTCGTCATGACCTTGATAATGCCAAGTTCATCAGATTCCGAATCGACACCCATAGACTCCATGTCATTCAGTAAAACCAATTCTTTCGTTAAATCTTCATTGATCGGGTATTCAACGGGCTGTTTTTTCTCATCGCTACCGACCCCATCCATTCTCTCGTCGAAGGACTCTTCAAGAGAAACCTGAATACTTCTACTCTGTTGCATTGCATCTTCAGTCACCACACCAACGGCTACCAATTCCGACTCTTTCATCAAAAACGGAGCTTGTTCGTTATTTAAGCCAGGCATATTCAGTATCTCCGGGTCAACCACTTGCTGTAATTCTGCGGATGTTTCTTCATCCGGAACGATCAGGTCGCCATTGACCACCAGTGCTAAGCTCCCCACAGCCAATGTTTGGGTTTTACCGGACAGATTACTGATTTTTGTTTCCCCGGTTAGTACTTTCAGCATCGTACTTCCCGACGAAGCAACCTGAACCCAGGCACTGCCTGTCAAACGGATAATCGCCGAGGGCGTTTTCAAAACGACAGGTTCGCTGGAACCGTCTCCCGTCTGCAATTGAACCCTGGCGATTCCATAGGTCAGACTGAGGTATCCGGCATTGCCGGCTCTTTTCCAGGCTCTCAGCATCAAAACCGCATTACTGCCCAATTGAAGTGATGTGTTCTGATCGATCTGCCATTTCACAAGCGAATCACCACCCACCAACAGCAGGTCGTTTTTCTGGATCTCTGTCGGCTTTTGCTGATTACCCATCAACGTTTCGCCACTTCTAACAATAATCAATGTCCCTTTTTTATTCTGGGCGTTTCCAAACAGTTCTCTGGCCGAAGCTGATTGGTACCCGAGTAAAGCAACAATAAAAACTGACAGTATTGTTCTAAGTGTTATTTTTTTCATTTGTTCTAATCCACAGTAAATTCATGTGTAGTCGATAAATCAAGTGTCGCAATCTCATCTGTAATTCTGCATGTGAATGTCGTTGTCCCGCTGCCATTACTGAAAACTTTACCTTTGCTGCCTGGAACGTTGAGAACTGATGCCACCGCCGGTCTGGATGAACTCCAGAGGCACAACTCCGTTACGTCTTGTGTATTCGTGCTGACATAGGTTGCTGTTGTCGTCAGTTGGATAGTACCATCAACCCCAGCAGAGCTGGCTTCCGTAATCTCTATGGTGTTCATGTTTGTGATATCTTCCACTTCAACAGCTTTTGGAGCAGTGCTGGATTGCCAGTCAGCTGTGATAGTTACTGCTCCGCTAACAGCAATTCCTGTGACCAGGCCTGCGGTTTCTTTTGCATTGCTGATATCAGCATCAGTTGTCGCATCAGATGTCCAGAGAATTTCATCCGTAACATCCTGTGTGAAGGAGTCACTACCGTCTGAAAAAGTGGCGGTAGCGGTCAGTTGCACATTACTCCTTGTACTGGTGACGGCCGTTGCTGGTGTAAATGTGAAACCAGTCCAGGCATAACTCGTTGGCCTGACTGTCAAGGTCGAACTTCCACTGATATCACCTAAAGTGGCAGTAACAGTTGGGGTTCCGACTGCCCGGTTAACTGCTTTGCCAACAGTGGAAGCTTCATTGCTGATGACCGTCATGGTTTCATCTGAAGAGCTCCAAATCACGGCAGGGGATATATCCTGGATATAAGAGTCAATCCCATCGCTGTAAGTCCCATAAGCCTTGAAGGTTGGCGTTGTACCTATGTGGATGGTCGAGCTTGATGGGCTGACAGTAATGGATGTCAGTTCGAGGCTGTTCGATTTCACCGTCAGGGTTGTTTTACCTGTCAGGCTTGACAAAATAGGGGAACTGACTGTGATGGTTGCTGTGCGCTCTGCTGCCCCTGGAACCGTAGTCAGTGTAACCAGACCTTTTGAGCCGCTAACATTGCTGATTGTCGCCAGGCTGGTATTTGAAGAAGACCAACTGACCCATTCGGTCAGGTCCTGAGTAGTGTAAACGCTGTTACCGGTTTGCTTAAAGATACCAATGGCTTTCAATTGATAGGGAACTCCCTGCGAGATCGCGGGGAATTTGGGGTTGATTTCCAGATTGTAAAGATAATAATCATCTGTGACAGTTAAAGTGGAATCCAAGGCCGCGGCACCACCAAGATCAGCTGAAATCAACGCTGTTCCATCGTTAGTGGCGTCCATGAGAGCCAGACCCCGAGTATCGTCCGCATTACTGATGGTTGCGCTTGCAACTGTATCTGAACCCCAGACTACAAATTGTGTAATATCCTGGGCCGTTCCATCATTCAGTCTCACTGTGCCCGTAAACTGCTGGTAGGTCTCCTGAGCAAGGTAAGGAGCGATAGGGGTCACCCCAATGTCTCCAGTCTGTATTGCATTAGTAAATGTCAGGTTAGTGGTTCCGGAAACATCTAGATATGTGGCGGTGATAGTAGTTGTCCCGTCTCCAACGGTTGTTGCCTTTCCTCGCTCTCCACTGACATTATTGACAGTGGCAACAGTTAGAGTGCCTGAACTCCAGGTGGCAAATTCCGTGATATCGACGATTGTTCCGTCATTGTATATGCCAGTGGCTTTCATCTGCACCCAGGGTGTAACAACGGAGGCAAAAGATGAATAGCCGGGTGTGACTTCAATAGATTGGATTACGGCCGAGGTCACAGACAGCGTTGTTGAACTGCTGATATTACCGGAGCGAGCTGTAATGGTGGTTGAACCGGTCAGTACTGTTTTGACCTGACCTTTCGGGTTGGTGCTGCTGTTGGGTTCATCACTGATGGTCGCTACTGCCGGAACCTCTGAGACCCAATTGACCGATTCTGTGATGTCGGCAGTGGTACCATCCCCATAAATCCCGGTCGCTGTAAACTGCTGGGTTGTCGGGTCTGCCAGCACTGGATTGGCAGGCGAAATGGAGATCGATATCAGGGCTGTTCCGAAATCCGTGGGTTCATCAGAGCGATTATCGTTACAGGCACTTAAAATAATCAACAGACAAACTGTCATCACCCCGAGGGCGATCTTCCATAAAAACCAGACTTGTCTGCTTTTCATTTCCCGTTTTTCTTTTGCTTCCATGATTACTTCATAGATTGGAATGCGAATTTTCTATAGTGTAAAATTACCAGACTGTCACCGTTGCTGTTGTACTGTTGGTTCCAAACCGGCCAGTGATGGTTGCCGACCCAACAGCGATACGAGTGATCATACCTCTGCTACCCTCGGCATTACTCACCGTGACCTTGCTTGTATCGGAAGATGTCCAGACAACAGATTCAGAAATATCCTGGGTGTTGCTGTCGCTGTAAAGTGCTGTTGCTGTCAGCTGCTGTGAAAATCCG
>Ga0208904_1001056_pt1 | contig 19888 bp, 29 predicted proteins | sample AntAceMetag02UKB_FD_184774 | JGI IMG/M metagenome (GOLD analysis project Ga0208904, IMG submission 184774) | Saline lake microbial communities from Ace Lake, Antarctica - Antarctic Ace Lake Metagenome 02UKB (SPAdes) (version 2) | ecosystem: Environmental > Aquatic > Non-marine Saline and...
GTTCATTTTTCTTCTGTAAAGAAGAAAAAGGTGGTCGTCAAGGAAACAGGAAAAGTTCTAACTAGTTTAATAGGTTAGAAGCCTCAGGGCTTGCCCTGAGGAGTGTCACGGAGCCTCCTAAAAAAGATACTGTTGAGATTAAGAATATAAATTATTTACTAGATTTAGAGGAAGAATAATGTTTAAAAAGATATGGTCAAAAGAATATCAAGGTTTTGAAAGCATTTATGATTTAGAAAGAGACATATCTGAGATGTGGGATGATATAGATGAAGATATTCCTGGGGAGTTTCTAGGGACAATGAAAGTGACTATATCATATGATCCAGAAGAAGGAGCAACGGAGAAGAAAATTTGTCATAACTAGAAATGATTTGTTGGATTTAGAATAAAAGTGTTTTATTTCTTTGCCGAAAAATTAATAAAAAGTGTTTTTCTACATTTCTTTTAAATTAATGAAAACCCATTTGCATGTGTTAAAACGATGCTGTAAGATGTATTTCATGTTCGATTATGAAAATAGGATGACAGATAAAGAATTTTGTAAATCTATTCTTGTTGATAAGAATCAAATTTTTGCTGAGAACGGTTTTAGTAAGAGTAATTTTGAAATTTTAGGGGAATCTTTTACTGCTTCTCAATTTTTAAGTTGGTTTGCGGGTTTAATAGGATTTTTGAAATCAGAAGTATTGCTTAAGCCAACAGGAAAGTATTATGATATTAAGATCTGGGTGCCTCGTTATTTAATTCCTTATATTGAGATAATTGGAGGGAAGTGGGAGGCAAGAGAAGCTCAAGATAATCGTATATTTATGTTTTTTGAAAAAATTGGAAAGCTTCTTAAAATACATTGTTTTCTTAATCAAAATGGTTTTAGGGGAAAGAAACAGTTTAATGATTTTATATCGGATGGGGAAAAACGCCCTGGTCTTTTAGAAGCCTATGAAATCTGGATTAAAAAAAAGTTTCAGGAAGAAGGATTTATTTTTGATCAGGAAAAATTTAATAATGGAAAGAGAGGTTTTACCCCATCTTATAAAACTATTCCTTTTTCTATAGAAGATTTTGATATAAGTGTATTTAGGAAAAAGATTAAAAGGCATGGAGAAAAAGATGATTTAGCGTCTGATGTTAGAAGATTACATGGGAATATTTTGGAAAGTGTAAGAGATCAAGAAAAATCATTATTGTTTTTAAAAGGTTGTAATTTTGGGAGGTTTCCTCATAATCATCTGGTTATAGAAATAGATGATGATGTTTTTTTTCAAAGGGGATTTAATAGGTCTTTTAATAATGGAAAAAGAGTAATGCCTCTGGCTCATGCATCTTATTTGGCAGCTCAACAACAGGATTTTCTTCCAGCCTATTCAAGACTTCCTAATCATGAGAATAATTTATATTATTTTGATTCTATAATGAGGGGAAATGTTCTTAGGCATAATAGAATAAGAAAAAGATGCGAATTGATAGAAGGAGAATTATTAAGAAAGACTCAAGAAGACAGGGAAAGGATGGAGAGAGAGCATCTTCAAAAAGTAAATCAAATAAAGAATGATTATGATAGTCTTAGAGTATGTTTAGATCATACTTTTTTTTATACTTTATTAATAAATGAGGGATTTCCTACAACTATTATTAATGATCCTGCCAATTTGTGTTATATTTTACGTTATTTTGATAATGGGGTATTTAATAATTCAGGGTCTGATATGGGGGAAAAATATCAAAGTGTTATTGATAATAGAATGTTTTCACCAGAAGGGGAGATAAGATATAGATCTAATTTAATAAATATGGTATTTAAGTTAGAAAAATCTGCTGAAGATGGGGAGGGAAATATGGCATTTGTTTCTCATTGTAAGCAGAAGTTAATAGAACAAGGTGTTGTTTTTCAATAAAACACTTTTATTCTAGTCAAAATTATTTTTAAAAAAATAAAATAACTATTGATGGTGTAAAAACAATTTGGTATAAGGGGGAAGTTATTTGAATATTCATTTTTTTAGTGTTTTGTTGAAAGGAAGTAAGAGATGTACCAGAAAATGAAGAATTTGATTGTTGTTGCAATTGTGGCCCTGGCATTAGTTTGCTCTACTGTGGAGGACTCTTTTGCTAGAAGTCGTGGAGGAGGTTCTAGGAGTAGTAGCAGGTCTTCAAGCAGGAGAACATCTTCTAGATCTAAATCGTCAAGGTCGTCAAAGCCTAAATCTACTGTTAAGAAGTCGTCAAAGGTTAAGTCGTCAAAGCCAAAATCGACCAAAAGAACAAGCAATACTCCAAAGAGAAGTGTAGCTCAGCAAAAATCCTATGAATCAGCTAAGAAGAATGGAACTGCTTTTAAGAGCAAAAGTGCAGCCGTATCAAATTTCAAAAGTAACTCAAAAGTTCAGAAACAATACACTTCTAAGTATGCAAGCAAACCAGCGTCTCGTCCAGCTCACATCCCTCAATCTTATATTAGTGGCGGTAATACTTATAATGTAAGCTACAATTCGAGTCATGGCGGTTACGGGTATATGAATAGCGGTAGATGGATGGCGTATGACTTTATGACAATGGCTTCGGTGGTGATGATGACAAATGCGATGCATAGTAATAATTATTACTACGATAGAGTTCCTGTCTCTACTGCTAGAAGAAGTCCAGTTATTCCGATTTTAACTGTTTTCTGTATAATTGGCGTTGTTTGTGTTGTTGTTTATTCTCTCAATAAAGTTACATCCCAGAGCTAAGGAGCAACATGGTTTCATTAGAAAAAGATAAATCTACTTATTGGACTTCATTAAAAGTTGGGGATCTTGTTCAACTTAAAGATGAGCAAACGATTTCTGATTTAATGGAAAGAGGAATAGAGCATATTACTCATGGAGCAGATTTTTCTATTGTAAGAGATAGAAGAATAGTTTCATCAGATAAGAAAATTAAATGGCTTATTTTTGAGATAACAATATCAGATGTTTATCTGTATCTTGTTGTTAAGATTAATTTAGGTTCAGTTGATGTTAAAGTATGCTATATCCCTGACGGTTTTGAAGATGGTAATCGTGAAGACGTAATGGAACATAGTGATTGGTTGTTTGATGTTCCAGAAGATGAGAATGTTTTATTGAAAGACTATAATTTTGTTGACAATGTTATAGAAGATGAAGGGGGAGGGGATGAAGTAGTTTTTGATGCCAATCCTCCTGTTTATGGAGTTTGTGTTGAGAAGGGAGAAGAAGGTAGTAGTAAGGATTTTTCAACTGTTATAGAGTATCATTCTTCTAATGAAGATGTTGACAATCCTGAGCTTTTTCTTCTAGAACTTAACAACATAACTGGAAGTAGCGAAGAAGATGAGTTTGAAGATGAAGACGGAGATACAATTGTTAATATCACAGAAACTGTTGATGTTAATGAGGATGATAGTTATATAATCTTTATTCAGGGTTGTTCTATTCCTCTATCTCAAATTGAAATTTTAAGGTAGTTTTAAATTAATTAGGAGAATATAGTATGGACAATATTAATAGTTCAGAAAAAGTAATGAAGGTGCTAGCGAGTATGGGTTACGAATCCGAAGCTGTTGAGTGTGGGGTTCGTTTCGGAATAGGCGATACTGAAAATGCATTTCCAGTTGTTATTCTTATAGATGATAAGGATATGATTATCAACTGTGAGATAGCAAAATGGGGAGAAATTTCTTCAAATGTAGCGGAAGACATGAAAGATGATTTCTTCTTAGGTTTGCTGGATATCAATACTCAAATTCTTCCTTATTCGGTTGCTGTTGTAAGTAATATCGATGGAGAGGAAGATGACAGGGACTCGTGGCCTGTTGTTTTGATTGACAGTATGCCGATTGGAGATATTTCTGAAGATGAATTAAGATCTTCGATTCAAAGTTTGATGAAAGCTTTGCATACTGCTAAAGATCTATTTTCAGTAGTTCTTGTTGGTTAAAATATTTAAATTTTTAATAGATAATTTTTTGGAGATATAGATATGGGTAAGTTACTTGGTGGTATTAAGAATTTCTTTAGGGAAAAAAGGGATGAAGCGGCAGAAAAATTGGCTGATCCTGTAAGAGATGGTAAGTTTGCCATAGAAGATTCTAAAGCGGAATTGGCAAAACTTAAAACATCAATTGCTCAGTTTTCAGGAACAATTAAGAAGCAGGAGCGTAAGGGAAAAGAAGTTAAAGATGAAGTCAAGAAATGGGGAAATCTTGCTACTAAGGCTGCTGCAACTGGGAACAAGGAAGATGTTGTAAAGTGTGTGGAGAATAAGCAGCAGGCAGATACTCAATTGAAGACTATTCAATCGGAACTTAAGATGAATAGGGCTTCTCTTGATAAAATTAAAAGTCAATATCAGAAATATCAGAATAAGGTAGCAAAAGCTGAGAGTAATCATACTCAGCTTAAGACACGACAGCAAAATGCTAATATTAGAAAAGCTTTTGCATCGGGTTCAGAAGGCTTTGAGTCTAAGAGTGCCTTTGCTCAATTGGATGCTTTGGAAGAATCTGTTGTTACATCTGAGTGTGAAGCAGAAGCTCTTGAAGAGATGGAGCCTGTTGATGAGATGGAGAATATGGAAGAGAAGTACAATAATAATGTCGATGTCGATGATGAAGTTGCTAAATTAATGGCAGCTGCTAAAAGTAGTGAATAATACCAACCCGGCCGTAGGATAGTTAGGGGCTTTCTGATTTCTCCAATTTAATCAGGAAGTCCCTCTTTTTGGAAGGATACAAAAAATGAGACGTTTAGCAATTCTTTTATCATTAATTATAGTATCTAATCTCTATGCGAAAGAAACAACATTAGTTGTCAATATCTCTCCTCTTACTCCTGTTGTTATAATGGAGAGAAATAAGGTTACAGGTTTTAGTATAGAATTGTGGGAAGAAATTGCTAAAGAGCTTGATGTTCCATATAAATATAAGCAAGATGAATTTTCACAAGTAAAAGAAAATATTCAGAATGGGAAATATGATGTAGGTATTTGTGGAATGACAATTACTGAAGAAAGAGAGAAGTTATTTGATTTTTCTTTACCTGTTTTAAATTCTGGGCAATCAATTCTTATCCCTAAACAGGATGTGAAGACTTCTGTTAAGAAGTTTTGGAAAGACTTTTTTGCATTTAAAGAGATAAAAGAATTTATTAAAGTTGTGTCTAAACCTCAAGTTCTTAGAATATTTTTATATTATGCTTTATTTATAGCGATTGCATCACATATTATGTGGTTTAGTGAGAGAGATCTCGATGATATGGATTCTGACGAGATAGATGATAGATATTTTCCAGGTATTTTTGAATCTATTTATTTTTGTATTGTTACTACGTCAACGGTAGGTTATGGAGATATAACTGTTAAGAAAAAGATTTCTAGAACAAATGCTGGTCTTCTTATATTTTTTGGCATTGCTGTATTTTGTAATGTTACAGCATTATTATCAGCAGATTACACTTCATCCGAATTAGAGTTGAAGATAACTTGTGTAGAAGATTTAAAGGGTAAAAAAGTTGGTACAGTTAAAGATACTGTAACTGTAAAATATTTAGAAGAATGGGGTGCTATCCCAATTTTGTGTAGTAACTTTGAAGAGGCTTGTTTAGGGATGTCGGTAGGAGAGATGGAAGCAGTGGTTTTTGATACTCCTGTCATTAAGCATTATGCAGGTAAGGACGATAAGGTTCAACTAGTTCCAGGAGTTTTTCATCCTGAGTATTATGGATTTTGTTTTCCTTCTGGTAGTCGTATTAAAGAATTGGTTAATGTGGCTTTATTAAAAATTAGGGAAAGAGAAGAAAACTCTTATGATGATATTCATAAAAGATGGTTTGGCGATTAGATTATAAACCAGGTATTAGGGTTTTTCCATATTTTTTATTACATTCAGGGAGTGAAGCTGATCCTACTTTATCTTTATCAAATAGGCTGCATCTATATTTAACAACAGCTTTTGATCTTCTTGATGCCATACATGCTTTCCAGTGAGGGCAGAATCTCCATTGGGATTTTACAAAACATTTCCCATCTTGTTTAACTACTCTTCCTAGTTCGGCATCTCTTCTCCATCTTTGACTTTGGACTGATTGAAAATTCATTTTTATCCCTTTTAGATGGTTATAGTTTATATTTAGATTTCTAATTTATTAGTGTTTTTCCTTTATTGTTTTTGCCGATAAAATAAAGGATGTTTATAATAAATTTGGAATAACAAAAATATGGAATGGAAAAGACTACAAGTAAAGATAGGTGTTTTTGTAGGCTTATGCACTATTGTTGGTATTGTATTAGGGGTGAGTTCCTATTTTGCCACATCAATCGATGTAGAGAAAACTTATACTGAATTACAAAAGACTGATGCATTGATAGCAGAGAGAATGGATATTGGTATTACAGAGGATAAAATTTATCGACAACAGCAACAGAAGACTAGGATTGAAGATATGATAGTCACTCCCAGAATTCAAAGAGAGCCAACAGATGCAGAGAAAGAGGCTATAAGGGCAAAAGAAGAGGAGATTAAGAAGTTGGAGAAAGAAAGAGATGAAAAAAGAAGATTTTATCAAGAAATGAGAAAAGCTAAATAAATTTAACAGAAGCTTGGCATGTAGCTGCGGAGACTCAGGTTTTCTAGGAAATCTGGGGTTTTTTTTGTGAGAAGTGTTTTTTTATTTATTATATTAAAGAGATAAATTAGTTATTACGGAGAGATAGTATGGATAGAAAAGTGTTAATTACAGGGATCAATGGTATGGATGGCAGTCATTTAGCTGATCTCTTATTGGAAAAGGGATATAAGGTTTACGGATTAGAAAGGAGATTATCTTGTAAGAATAGAGTTAATTTAAGGCATGTGGAAAATGATATTAATTTTATAAATGGGGATTTGACAGATCAAAATTCTTTATTAAGAGCAATTAAAGAAAGTGATCCTGATGAAGTGTATAATTTAGCTTCTCAGTCTTTTGTGGGCGAGAGTTGGAATATACCAGAACAAACTTCTAATGTTACTGCTTTGGGAGTTTTGAGAGTTTTAGAGGCTATTAGAGAATATGGGAAACCAATTAAGTTTTATCAGGCAAGTTCTTCAGAGATGTTTGGTAGGATGGTAGAAAATCCTTCTAATGAAGAAAGTCCTTTTTATCCTAGAAGTCCTTATGGGGTTTCTAAATTATATGGACATTGGATTACAAAAAATTATAGAGAATCATATGGCATGTTTAATTGTTCAGGTATATTGTTTAATCATGAATCTGAAAGAAGAGGACATGAATTTGTTACTAGAAAGATATCTGATGGAGTTGCTAGAATTAAACTTGGCTTAGCTGAGAGTATTTCATTAGGGAATCTAGAATCTAAGAGAGATTGGGGATGTGCTAAGAATTATGTTAAGGCTATGTGGTTGATGCTCCAACATGACGAACCAGATGATTATGTTATAGCATCAGGAGAATCTCATTCTATTAAAGATTTTCTTGATGTATCTTTTGAACATATTGGGATAGATAATTGGTCTTCATATGTAAAACAAGACCCTCGTTTCATGAGACCAGCAGAAGTTGATTGTTTAAGAGGAGATTATTCTAAGGCTAAATATAAATTAGGTTGGGAGCCAGAGATTGATTTTTGTTATTTAGTAGAATCTATGGTTGAAGCGGATTTAAAATTATTGGGAAATTTAAATGGCTAAAAAAACTTATAGTATATCTATAAATGGCACTACTTTAGTAAGTTTTAAACATATGTTAAAAAGTAGAGCAGAAGGTGCTATGAGTATGGCAGAGGCATTTTTTAGTAAGAACCATCATTTTATTATGACATGTGATCAAACTGATGAAATTATTGACGAAGTGCATCCAAGGGAAATACATTTAAATTAAAATTAAAATGGAAAAAACAAATCCTCCAAATATAAAAGAAATTAAACGTTATTCATCTTTATATCGCCAGGTTATTCGTGAATGGAATCGTCTTTCTCCTTCTTCTAAATTTTATTATTATCATGGAGTAGTTTATGAGGATGAGATTTCTTGGTCTTCGTATGTAAGACTGGTCGATGGGCATGATAGATTATATAGATTAAGAAATAAGATTAAAGCATTTATTACACATAAAGAATATAAAGAATTAGGGTTTATGACTTGGATAAAAGAGGCTTGTTCTAATAGAGGCTTGATTGATAAGGGAGCATATAAGTTCAGAGTACCAGAATTGTGTCAAGTTGAAAAAGTTAAAAGAGATGTTTGTCAATTACCTCCCCCTTTATGGGGGAGGTAATTGACCTTATAGACTACGAGATATATAAAGGTTATATGGAGGAAAATAATGAAAAAATAAATATTCCTGTTAGAGATAAAATATTACAGGGTAATTTATTTGAGGAGAATATAGAATGAAACATTTAGCAAAGATAGGGGCAGGCTTATTAGTTGCTGCTCTAATATTAATTTGGCAAATACAAACATTATATGCATTAATTATATTGGCAGCAGTGGGAATAATAGATTTAATTTTACTTTTTAAGAAAAGAGATACTATATCAGCATGGATACATTCTTTATTTCCTAAAAAAACTGATATAGGGATAATGATTGGTTTAGGTGTCTATACATGGTTCATTTTTGGTACTGCTGGATTTTTACCTGTTTGTATCGGGGTTATAATCGGTCATTTATTCTGGAGTGAAGGAGGATAATTTTTAATGATGAGAAAAATGTCGCATGAAGATAAATATGATTTAATACAAGAGATAAAAAGTGATCCTTTATTTAGAGAAGAATTTATGGAAGCTATTTTTCAAAAGGAAAGTTTAAATTCCATAGTTTCAGATATAATTTATGATACTCATAGATATAGTATTGTAGATGAGATCTTTGATAGAATTTCAGATTATATGAAAGCCGAATTAAGTGAGATTATTCGAGAGCAAAGTAGAGATGCAATTAACTCATTGGAAGCGGAGGTTACAAGTAAGATTCTAGAAAATAAAGAAGAGATGAAGGATAATATTATTCAATCTGCAACTTCAAGGGTAGCAAGAGAGATTCTTAATGCAGGGGAGAAGGAAGTAATAAAAAAGAAGGTTCATGATGAAATGATGAAACTAAGAAGTTATAGGTCTGACCTCATAGACCTAGATGACTAATATAATGTTTTAAATTTTTTTAAGAAATTTAGAGGAATTACTCGATATAATATATAACTAATAAGAAAATACTTAAACTAAGCCTTGAAGTATTTAAAAATTAAATTATATATTTAAGAGTATTGTCTTTTTCCTTTAGCTTAGTTTAGGAATTAGATTTTACTCTTTTTTTATAGGTAAATATGTTAGTTCATAAAGGTTTTAAATATAGACTTTATCCTACTAAAGAACAAGAGACTCAGCTCCTGCAACAAGCAGGAAATACTAGATTTATCTGGAATAAGTTTTTAGAGTTTAATCTTAAATCCTATAAAGATACTAAAAAATTCTTATTTGCTTATGATATGAGTATGAGTATTCCTAAATTAAAAGAAGAATTTGAGTTTCTTAAACTTTCTTTTAGTCAATCTCTCCAACAAGTAGGAAGACATTTAGATAAATCTCTTAAAGATAGTTTTAAGAAAACTAAAAGTTTTCCTAAGTTTAAGAAAAAAAGTAATCAAGATTCTTTTACAGTTCCTCAAGCATTTTTTCTTAACAAAAATTCAGTTAAACTCCCTAAAATAGGTAAAGTTAAATGGGTTAAACATAGAAACTGGAAAGGTAATCCTAAATTTTTAACAGTTTCGAGAGATGGGAACCAGTGGTATTGCTCTGTTACTTGTGAAGTTAATTTACCTGACAAACAATATTCTGATAAAAATATTGTAGGAATTGATGTAGGATTAAAAAAATTTGCAGTTTTATCAGATAATACTAAAGTTAGAAGGGTTAGACATTTTAATAAATATGATAGAAAACTTAAAAGGGAACAGAGATGGTTAAGTAGAAAAACTAAAGGTAGTAATAATAGAAAAAAACAAATAACAAAAGTTCAAATAGTTCATAGAAAAATAAGAAACACTAGAAAAGATTTTCTTCATAAAACTAGTTCTGATATGATAGCCAAGTATTCAGGAGTAGCTGTGGAAGATTTAAATGTTTCTGGTATGATGAAAAATCATAAATTAGCTAGAAGTATTTCAGATGTAGGTTGGTATGAATTTATTAGAATGTTGGAATACAAGGCTTTGTGGAATAGTAAATATTTTATAAAGGTAGATAAATGGTATGCGAGCAGTAAGATTTGTAATAAATGTGGTAATAAAAAAGTAGATTTAGCTTTGAAAGATAGAACTTATAAATGTGAAAATTGTAAGAGTATAATAGGTAGAGATTACAATGCTAGTAAAAATATTAGAGATGAAGGTATTAGAATATTAGAAATAAATAAGAATAAAACTACCGTAGGATATACGGGAAGTAACGCCTGTGGAGATGATAAGTTTCATCTTTTTCCTGAAGAGGAAAAAGAGGTGGTCGTCAAAGAAACAGGAAAAAGAATAACTACTTTAATTAGTTAGATGCCCTAAAGTTTGTTTTGGGGATTGTCACAGGTCAGATCTTTTGGATTTAGAAGATGAGTGATTTTCAAATATTAGATGAAAATAAAAATGCTGTGAAGATTTCTCTTGATCAATTTTTATCAAATGGGGGAATGAGGCGTCCTGATACAAGAAGGGTTGCTGAGACTGAGATAGTTAGTGGTATTAGAGTTAGTACAGTTTTTTTTAGTTATTGATCATAATTTTTTAGTAAAGGGTCCTCCATTAGTATTTGAGACTATGGTTTTTGGGGGAGAGAGGGATCAAGATTGTTGGAGATATGCAACTTGGCAAGAAGCAGAAGTGGGGCATTTTAAAGCTGTTAGAGAATTAAGAGAGCAAATGGGAATAGAAGAATGTAAACATGAGCAATTCTTTACTATATATGATATTTTGGATTTAGATGATTAAGACGGAATTAATATTAGGAGATTGTAAGGAGAAGTTGGTAGATATAGCAGATAATTCTATTGACTTAATTTTTACATCTCCTCCATATGCAGATCAGAGAAAAGATACATACGGAGGAGTCCATCCTGACAAATATGTGGAATGGTTCCTGCCTATCTCAGAGCAATTATTACGAGTTTTGAAGACAGATGGTACTTTCATACTAAATATAAAAGAGAAAGCCACAGGAGGGCAACGTCATACGTATGTGATTAAACTAATACTATCTTTAAAGGAGCAGGGCTGGTTGTGGACAGAAGAGTTTATTTGGTGCCTTTCAGGAGGTACAAAATTATATGTTAAATATAAAAATAAAGAATTTCCTATTAAACTTAAAGAGTTGGTAAGATCTTATAAATTTGAGGATATACAGTTGTGGAATGGGCAAAAATGGTCTCAGGTTAAAAATTGGGAAAAAAGTATTTGTACAAATCCGATTCAAATTGAATTAAGAAGTGGGGAAAAAATATCATGTACTCCAAATCATCATTTTCCTACTAAAGAAGGGTTAAAAAGAGCAGATCAATTGAAAATAGGAGATTTATTAGAATCTTGTAAATTGCCTGAACCAAAGAGAGTTAATTCTCCAGCATTTATTCCTGATGAAATTGGATGGTTAATAGGATTGTATATTGCTGAAGGGTCTAGATCCCAGAAAATGATACAAATTTCTGGACATGTTTTAGAAGACGAATACAGAATATCTAAATTAAAAAAAATAGTGGAAGGTTTTGGAAGTGATCTTAAAGTACATAATTATATAGGGAATGCTTCTCAAATTATTTTTAATGGGACGATTTTAAATTCTATTATAGATTTTTATGTTAATGGTAAAAATGCTCATACAAAATGTTTATCTGCTAGATGTTGGAATAGAAATAATATATTTTTAGATAATTTATTGCAAGGGTATTTTGATGGAGATGGGCATTGGGATAAAAAAAATAACAGATGGAGACTTGGTTTTTGTAGAAATTATGCTTTAGCAGAGGATTTGAGGACTCTCTGTGCGAGGTTGGGATATTCTATTAGGTTAATACCGTCTCGTGCGAAATTAAATGGAAAAAAGTATTTAAGTTATTGTGGTGAAATTAGAATAAAGAAGTCGGAATCAAAAAGGTCTAAATGTAAATTTGAGATAATAAAAATAAGTTCAAGTAAATGGAGGCATTTTTGGGATATAGAGGTAGAAGATGATCCTCATCTTTTTGCTTTATCTTCGGGAATTTTAACTCATAATAGTAAAAAGAACTGTTTTCCTGGCAAATGGCCTAACCGATTTAGGGATGCCTGGGAAAGACTTCTTCAATTCAATAAAAATAAGAAATTTAATATGTATCAAGAAGAAGTTATGGTGCCTATGGGAGAAAGCACTAAGAAAAGATTAGAAAGATTGGGGAAAAATGATGTTATTAGACTAGAGCCTGCTACAGGGAGTAAATTAGGTAAAAATCTGTCAAATTGGGTAGATAGAGATATGGCTTATCCTACAAATGTTCTTTATTTGCCTACTGAATCTTCTAATAGGGGTCATAGTGCAGTTTTTCCTAGGGAATTGCCTACTTGGTTTATTAAATTATTCACTAAATCAAATGATTTAGTTTTAGATCCCTTTGTTGGATCTGGTACAACTCTTTTTGCATCTCAGTGTTTATCTAGAAATTCTATTGGAATTGAAAAGTCAACAGAAGAGTATGAGAAAACAAAGAAAAACTTAGATAAAGACATTGATATCTTCAAAGAAATATAATTTATAAAGGAGGTGTCCTCTTTGAAAACTATGTTAAGGTAAATGAGATATTAAGAAATTTGTCTAAGTAGTTTTACAATCATATCTTTTTAAGATTTTTTATTTTTTCTTCTTTTTGCCGATAAATATATAGAAAGGAGAATTAAAATGAATAAAGTTTATCCTAAAGAAGTTGCTCAAGTTTTTGAGTGGATGAGGAATGGTGCTGATTTTATGTTTCTTCCATCGAGTCAATTATTAGAAATAGTTGCTAGGGACGATCATCCAGCTATTAAATCAATGCCAAAACCTTTTAAGTATGTTCTTATGCAAAATAAGCCTGTTAAAATAGAAGGTCAAATGGCATTAGATTATTATAAGGGGAGATTAGACGATAATAATACTTTCATTTTAGATCATGGAGATATCAAAATAATACCTGATCGTTTTAAGATAAACAAAGGAGAAAATTAAATGAAAATAGAAGAAAATAAGAAGAATCCTAACCCAGGTAAGGGAGGTTCAAAGAAGGTGTCAAAGAAGGTAAATAAGAAAGTCAAGTCTAAGGACTCTTCTCTAGAGTCTGTTTTGGAAAAAGATGTTATTCAAATAAAAAGATTTAATAATTTAGATGGTAGATTTCTGCTTGTAAAAGTTGGAGATAAAGATCGTCCTGCTGAAGAGTCTGATATAAAAGAGATATCAGAAAAGCTTGTTAAGTTATTTGAAGAGAATGATGTTAATTGTGTGACATTTGTTACTCATCATGCAGTTAGTATTGAAGTTTTTTAATAAAAAAAATAAAAATAGGTCGTTTTAGGAGAGAACATTATGGCTAAAAAGCAATTGTCTAACGATCTTGTGTTTAGGAGTTTTTCGGAGTATTGGTATTACGCACGTCATTTATCAGCTCGTCAAAGAAATATTGTATTTAATAGTTTGCCTTTAGAGCAACAAAGTCTTATAACAAAATCATATAAAAGTGGTTGTTGGGATGATGTTTTTTATAAAAATGTTATTAATGAAAAAATTGATGAATTAAAAAATATACACAATATAGATCTTTTTGATATCAGATATAAGGTTATGAATAATAAAAGTGTTTATGTTCCTGCTGAATTTTGGGCTGAAGTTCAGAATGAAATAGGCAAATATAATCTTAAAGATACAAATTATATTTTAGGAGATATATCTGCAATAGTCTGTGAACAAAATAAAAATGTTATTCTTTTAGTTAAATCTTTAGATAATCAGAGAAAGGGGATTTAGTTTTTTATGTCTCGAAAACATAAGAGTAATGGGAACGGTAATGGGCAAGAGAAAGTAGTTCCTAAAAGAAATTACAATAATATTATAATAACAGCTAAAACCCCTAATCAAAAAAAATTAATGGCAGCAATTAAAAGCAATATCATTACTATTGTTCATGGTTGTTGTCTCAGGAAACCCCTTCCCTTGTGGGAGGGGAGGAATGAGACACTAAATCAGCCGTAGGCTGATGAATATCTCTTCCATCTTTTTTTCTAAATTTTAATATTTCTTAAAATAATTAAAGGATGTTTTTAACAAGAATAGGAAAGAATTGTAAAGTAGTTATTACAGGAGATCCTAATCAAAGTGATATAAAGGGAGAGAATGGACTTCAAGATGCTATTTTTCGTCTTAAAGGGGTTGAGGGTCTTTCTATTGTTGAATTTGATAAGAGTGATGTTATGAGACATCCTATAGTAGTAGAAATTGAAAATAAATATATAGATCCCCTTTCTAAAAATTAAAGGTTTTTAGAGAAATAAGTTAAATGATAAGCTATAAAACTATTTATTTTTCAGAGAACAATGTCATTTTTAAATAAAATTTTAAAGAATATAAAGAGAAAATCTTCTACTAGACAGGTTTTTAATTTAAAATATGCATTTCCAGGTTCTGCTCAACCTATAGAACCTGTTCAGACTATTCAACAACCTGTCCAACCTAATCTTGATCCTGCTGATTTATTTTTGTCTCAACAAAGACAAAAAGCTCCTATTGAATATGAGAGCATGAAGAGGGAGGAGATGATAAATTATATAAGAGCAAATATGGGCAAAGAGATAGTTGATCCTATCGATCCTGAAATTCTTAATAATATTCAAGAGAGAGAATTTTTTAAAGATTTGGCATCTCAGTTTGTAGATCCTTCTCAATTATATACTTTTTTGCAAAAAGTTGATTCAAGTTTAGCTCAAGTAGAGGAAGACACTGCTGTTCAGTCTCCATCTCCTGCTGATAAAAAGATTCAAAATTTGGATTTAGCTTATATATTTAAATTGAATACAAGACCAGTAGAAGATATATATCAGAAATTAGTTAGAATAGTTAGAAAATGGGGAATTATTAATGTAGATGATGCTGAAGATATGACTCAAGAATACATAGGATATGCTCTTGGACCTCCAGTATCAGGAGGTAAAGATCAGAGATTAAACTTTTTTGCTAAAAATCAAGAATTGATTCCTGAAGGTATAATAAATAAAGGAGAACCGAATGAACTATTACAGATGTTTAGTCAGGATGAGGGAACAAAAATACTTCTTTTAAATGAACTTTATGATTTAATACAAACTGTTCATCCAAAAGTAGATGAGTGGGTTGGTTCTATTGTTAGTTTTAGAGCTAGGGGAGGACAGCCTGAAAAAGATAAGGCTGTTTCTACAAATATTCAACAAGATGAAGTGGGTTCTGATTTTGGGTCTACTTTTGAAGAGGGAGGAAAGGAAAAGACATTTACAGGAAAAAGGAGCGGAGATGACGATTCTTTAAGAAAAGGGGAGGCAGAAAAAATTATAGGTATTTTTGTTGAAGAATATGTTAAAAAAATAAATGTTAATGATCTTCAAAATTTAATTAAGGGAGTAGTTTTGGAATTAAAAAAACCGATTCCAGAAGATAAAAAGAGAGAGAGAAAATATAAAAATAAAGCAAACAGATTGGAAATTTATTTTGATGGTATTTTTCAACAAATACGAGATTTATTAACAGAAAAGGGAAAAACTGAAGAAGAAAATGAAGAAAGAAAAATTCGTTTTATGAATGCAAAGGGAGGTCTGAAAGTGGGAGATAAAGTAATGCTACCCATATTCGATTATGTTAAAAAGAAAGTATTACAAAATGTGACAGAAGAAGAACTTGTTAATCGTCCTGCTGATGATTTATTAGGAAGATTTTCTCCTGAAGAGTGGCATACGTATATAAAAGAATATTTAAATGAAATTAAAATAGATTGGCAGCCTGATTGGTGGAAATTGCTTAATTATTCGGGACTTACTGATAGATTTCAATTTGTAGGAGAATTAAAACAAAAAATATTAAAGCTTAAGAAGGCAGGATATCAAGACGCAAAGGCTATTATAAATTATATGGGATCTGAATTAGATTTTTATTCTACAGATGCTGATAAGAAAATAAGTTTTATAAATGAAACATTAGGTAAAACAGATGATGGCACGAGGGGTACGGCTGCATTACAAAAAGAAATAAAAGATTTTGCAAGGAAGAATCCTTCAGCAAATAGTGAGATAATTATTAAAAAATTTAGAAAAAAATTAATAGAATATAATAAGAATTTTTCAGAACCAGATTCAGAATCAGATATGAAAGATTTTATTATCTTGTCTATGAATTTGACTGAGGAAGAAATTAATGATAGAAATAAAGAAGAAAAAAAAGAAATGGAAGAAGATGAAGAAAGGGCTACTAAATGGGAAAAGGCAGGTAATCCTAGATTAAGAGAAGGTAAGCTTAGGGGGCAATTACAGAAAAAGATAATAGAATTCAAAGAAGGTCCGAGCATAGAGAGATTTAAAGAAATAAGGTTAGAGAAAGAGAATCTGTCGCTTTCTGATACAGAAGCGGTTGCGATGAAATTTAAAATCTTATTAAATAATCTTTTTTCAGAAGACCCTTCAAAAATATTACCTTTTGTTAAAAAAACAATGAAGATGTCTAGAGAAGATTTTCCAAAAATAGAAGAAGAGGTTGCAAAGGTTGTTAAAAAGTTTACAGGAAAAAGCAGGGAAGGAGAGGAAGGTAAGGAAGGCAGGGAAGGCACGGTCATTCCTAAAGAGGCATTTAGAACTGATGTTAAGAATTTTTTAAAATATTTGTATAATGAGAAACAAAAAAGGGAAATATCTCCTGATGCAATAGAAATATTTTTAGATATTATGAATCCTCATGATGGGATTGTTAATTATGGATATGAGGGAATTCATGGTACTGGTATAAAAGATGAATTCGGCAAAGAAATGAATTATACTGAGTTATATTACAACGTTATAGGAGAAAAAATTCCTTTACATCTTCAGAAAAAAATGGATTTTTGGAGGGAGGAAAAAAGATTAAAACGAACAGGAGATAAAAGCAAAAAAACTAAAAGAGATATAGAATATTACGATGAGATTATTGATAAAATTAGTGAATATGTGAAGGCTAAAGATTCTTTAAAAGGCGTAGATAAAAAAATAGATAAATATAAAGAACAAGTAAATAAATATGAAGAACGAATGAATAAATATAAAGAACGAATAAATAATAGGCTTGAGATATATAGAAGGAATACAAGTAATCCTCTTATAAAGCATGAAGATGCATTTGGTTTTTATTCAAAAACTCAAAAAAACAAAGACAAACAGGATCGAGAAAAGTATGATAAAGTTCAAAAAAAACTTGAGAAAAGTCAAAAAGATTATGATGATGAAAAAGAATTAAAGAATACTATAGATAGAAATATAAAAATATTTAATGAATATTTACCTACATTATCTATACTAGCAAATAGTAAAAACTTTAAATTCTTAAAAGAATCTTTCTTAAATACTAAAAAATATATCTTTAAATTATCAGAAATAAAAAGAAAATGTTTAAATATTAAACTTGCTTCCTCTCAAATTACAAGTATTGATGATCAGATGGATAGGGCTATGAAATCTTTTGAGCAATTATTTTTTGATATGGCTAACCAAAGTTAACGTTTTTAGTAATCAAATCTATGCAAACTAATCGATATAAAACAAAGGAGTTATAAGATGGTTATAACTGTAGTTTGTGCTCATTGTAGAAATCACAATCAAGAACCTGTTATAGAAATTAATTTCAGAGATGGAGTAATTTATTATATGTGTCCTGAGTGTAAAAAAGAAAGCAAAATAAGTTTAAAGGCAGATGCAAAGCCTTTGCCTAGGATAAGAGGGCTATAGTATTGTTTTTTATTGTTAATACAACTAAATCAGATGTAAAGATAGATGATATAAATATTAAATTAGGTCCAAGACAAGCTATGGATCTTGATAAAATAATGGGGAGAGAAAAATCAGGCACTTCTAAAGATTTAAGACTTAAGATTAGTAAGGGAATAATAGATGTAAGGAGAAAAGATGTAATTAATCCTGTTAAAACTATTCAACCAGTATCTAATAATACTACTGATATGAATAAGATGAAAGAGGAGATTCTTCAAGAAATGAGGAGTCAATTGAGTGTGGTAGGATCAGAGATAAAGGAACAAATAAATAAAAATAAATCAGGGGTCTCTATAGAGGATATTACAAATGCCGTAAAGCAAGTTGTAGCCTCAATGCCCCAGGCTTCTAGCCAGGTTGTTTTACAAAAAGTAAAAGAAGAATTTTATGGAGAAGATGCAGATATAGATGAGTCTCTTTTGGCAGATATACATGCAAGAGCTGTTAATGAATTGACAAAAGAGGCTAAAGTAGGACATATTAATTATAAAGAGGCTAAATCTGTCGATAATATAGATAACAATGTATCAGAGCTAGAAGAGTTATTTTTTAATGATTAAAATAAAAGAAGGATATTTTTCAAGTATAATATAATACTATTATAAAAGATTAATATTATTATATTAAGGGTATTGAAATGGTTGAAAAAGTAGGTATAAATTTTAGAATAGATGTGAGACATATCGAACAATTAAAAAAAATTGCTAGAGAAAAAGCATATAAAGAGAATGTCGAAATAAATTACATAGATTTAATCAAAAAGGCATATGAAGAAAAATATGGATTGGTGGTTAATAATGGGTAAAAAATTAACTTATCAAGAAGTAAAAAATAGATTTAATGTTGCGGGACATGTGTTGTTAGAAAAGGAGTATGTAAATAGTAAAATTAAAATGAGATATAGATGTTTATGTGGTAATATAATATTTGCAAGTCTTCAAAGTGGATGTCGATGTAAAATATGCAATAATAAATTTAAAGAAGTTAAAAATGTAACAAAAAAACAGATGGACATTTTTGATGGGTTAATGATGTCGGATGCTTTTTTAGATAAAGTTAGTGGAAAAAATAGGAATTCTCGTTTTGGGTTAACAACTAGCGTTAGAGAATTTGTAGAGAAAGTTTTTGATATATTCTTTAATTTTCCGTGGTCTAAAGCTTCTCTTAAAACCATTGATGTTTATAATAAAAGGACAAATAATCATTATAAATCAAGCAGATTAAGAAGCCTAGCAACAACATTTTTTACTAATCAGCGAAAAAGATGGTATTTTAATGGTAAAAAAATAATTCCAAGGGATATCGAGATAAATCGAAATGTATTATTATGGTGGTATATTGGAGATGGGCATTTGCGTATACAAAAAAGCAGACCTAATTATAGAAGAGTTGAATTAGCAACTGATAGTTTTTCTATAAAAGAGTTAGATTTTGTTATTAAAAAACTTAAGTTATTGCTTGGAGAGAGTTCAATTTATAAAGAACGAAATGAGATAATGATAGGAAGACAAGCGTTGGTTAAGTTTGCTAATTTGATGGGGAATATCTTTCCTGTTACATATTATCAGTATAAATTTGATTTTGGTCAATATGTTGATTCTGGTTATTTATTTTGTCTGAGAAAACCCCACTGCTTGCGGTGGGGATGAATCAGACTTTAAGTCAGCCGAAGGCTGACGAATATGCTCAAGTTCTTTAAAAAGTAAATATTTTCACAATTCTTAAAGAAAAATAAAGGATTTTAATGCTAGTAAAAACATTTTAGCTGAAGGCTTAAATGTTTTTTATTCTACCGTAGGGCATACGGGAAGTAACGCCTGTGGAGACGATAAGGTTCATTTTTCTTCTGTAAAGAAGAAAAAGG
>Ga0208904_1001057_pt1 | contig 19886 bp, 16 predicted proteins | sample AntAceMetag02UKB_FD_184774 | JGI IMG/M metagenome (GOLD analysis project Ga0208904, IMG submission 184774) | Saline lake microbial communities from Ace Lake, Antarctica - Antarctic Ace Lake Metagenome 02UKB (SPAdes) (version 2) | ecosystem: Environmental > Aquatic > Non-marine Saline and...
TACACCTAAAACATCCTCCTTCAAATGATTCTGCACAATTTCAATTAAAATTTTATTCTCCATATTTTAATCATATCACAAATAGTAAAAAGTTCGAACGTTCGATCTGGGTATCAAAAAATCCAGCTAATCTTAGCTAGATTCTTTGACAAACTCCCCAGTTTACCTATTTACCGAACTATTGAGTATTTATGAAATGGTTAAGATTAGTATGGGGAGGATGAAAAATATGAGTTGGGTTAAACAAAATAAACTAATGAATACACCAAACTTAATTTAATAATCTTTTGTAAAATACTTGCCTTCATTATATTTCTCTTTAACCCCGTCGCCGTCTTCATCTACAAATCCACTAAAAAATGGGTCTCCCTCTTTCCAGTCTTGGTTTTCATATTTTACTGTGCAAGCATCTTTTTCCTCATTATAAAAATGTCCATCAACATTATTCCATTTTTCTCTTTCCTTTTCATATATTTCATAACACTCACCTTTTCTTTTGGCTACATATTCTTTTTGTTCTTGTGTGGCTTTAGCTTCCACCTCTTGCCTTTTGGCCTCTAGCTCTATCCGTTGTTGTCGCTCAATAGAATCCTGCTTATTCACTTGGCTGACATAATAAAATCCACCCAAAATAATACTGGCTATTATAATCGTAACAGGTAATGATAATTTATTTATCTTCATATTTTTTATAAACTTCCTTGTGGAATTTTAGATAAATCGTTGTTTGTTATACCAAGAGCCAAGCTCTCAAACAAAGTCATTAAATTTGCCCAAGTAACTTCCCATCTTTTACCTTCAAAATCCACATACCAAATACGACCACGATCTTCCACTTGCAATAATAACTTTCCCTTAAGTCTGTTCCCCATTGAAGATGGCCAATTATCATCATTCTCAGTAATTTTATTTAGGTCGGCGTTTGAAATACCTAATGCTAATTTTTCAAATAGTGATAAAGCATTAGCAAAAGTGACCTCATGCCTTTTTCCTTCAAAATCTACATACCAAATTCTTCCTCTGTCCTCGACTTGTAACAATAATTTGCCTTTTAGCCTATTTGATAATCCTATATCTATATTTTTCATGTTTTTTTCATTCTCTTGAAGAGGATTTTTAATTGCTCCATAAGCGTCTACTATCAAATTGCTTTTTGTACTATTAATTATTCTACTTCTTAAAGCAGTGTTACTTATTTCGGGATATTTCGCTTTTATTAAAGCAGCAATTCCTGATACTATTGGAGCAGAAAAAGATGTCCCTTCGGCGGCATCATAAAATCCTTCTATGCTACTATAGGCTGGTACAGATGTAGAAACAATTTTATAATGAACGCCAGTTCCCGGCGCATATACATCTACACAATTACTTCCAAAATTAGACCATGGTGTTCTCGTGTTATATGTAGGATCTATAGCTCCAACACCAATAACCATATTTCGCCCCACATCATTACAGACTGGAGATTGCGGAATTAAATTCAAATCTTGACCAATACCACCCTCAACATCACCATTACCAGCGGCTGCGACAATCAAAACTCCTTTATCAAAAGCGTACTTTATAGATTCATCAAATTTAGTGCTATAACCAGTCGTCATTTGAGTGCCGAGGCTTAAATTGATTATATCCGCACCGTTATCAGTGGCATATTTTATTGCCTTAATAATAGCATCTGTGTCACAACCATCAGAACCGCAAACTATTAGTGGCATAAGCCTCACTTTCCAATTTATACCAGTCACTCCAATATTATTATTCCCAGCAGCACCAACTATACCGCCGACCATTGTTCCATGTGTTCCTCTCGTAGTCATCTCGCCCTCATCACTAATAAAATCCCAGCCATAAATATCATCTATATAGCCATTTTTATCATCGTCAATTTCATTACCAATTACTTCATTTGTGTTATTCCAAATATTATCTCGCAAATCTGGATGATTAATATAAATACCATCATCTATTATGGCAACTATTATATCTTGGTTTCCAGTAGTTAAAGACCATACATCTTCAATATTAGTGCTCTCTAAATATTCCTGATAAGCAACAAGGGGATCATTGGTTATTTTTGATAATCTTGATGTAGGAAGCGGAGCTATTTCAACAGGGCATTGACTAGGCGAATTAAATTCATACCCATATATATATTCTTCACCAGGATTTTGAATAATAACACTATTAAATATCTGGGTTTTGCCAGTTATAGGCAAGCCCCCAGTGATCTCTGACTGACTGTCAACTGTTATAGATGTTAATGATAAAGCAGGCATTTCTTCAACATGCCCTGCTAGCGAATAAATCATATTACCAGCAAGATAAATATTTCTTGTTTGACCCTCTCTAATAATTATAGTTTCATTAAAGGTTGCTTTGCCATTAACTAATTTTTTTGTCGTGCCGAAACTACAATTATTATCAGCATCCACTAAAGAGATAGACTTAAAAGCAAAATCACTGCCCAACCCAGTTCTTGTTACCTCTATTTTTGAGATGGTAATATCTTTGCTAGATGCAACCAAACTTATCTTTGTAAATGGATAGTAAATATTACCTATTATTATCGAAGTTTTTGGAGTATCGGCTGACAATGAAACAGATAAAATTCCATTTATAGCATAAAGCTTACCAAAAGGGAAAAAGAATGAAATAACAAAAATAATAAATACAGTTGACAGTTTTATCTTTTTCATATTTTTTAACAATTAATTATAAAAATAAATTATTTTAAAATCCTTTATAATTATTTTTTATCTGTAAATATTTTATCCATGAATTTAATTGGTATCCATTCCTAATGCTTCGGCTTTTAAGATGATTTCTTCCCATTGAGTTATTGTTACACCATGCAACTCGACTCGCGCATTGTCGTCTTCTCCCAACCGCCTAAGCGCATCTAATCCGTCAGTGTAATCATCAACTAAAAAATTTTTAGACGCAATTTTATAGCCCTGACAAACACGCCTCTGGACAGTTATAAGTCTCAACCAATTTAATCTATATTCTGAAGTAACCGGTATTGATAAAATTATAGGCAATTCCATTGCATATTTATATGCTATCCCGCCTGATTCTTCACATAATGTAAATTTTGTAATAGCTGTATTTAAAGATTTACTATCAAAATCATTGCGACCCTCTATAAAATTAGTAGCAACTATTTTAAAACTATCCGAAACATTACGCATGACTATTTTCCATTTATTATAATTTAAGATATCAGTTTCAGTATAGGGCTTGGCGGTCTCCGCTTGTTCTTGTTTTGCAATTTTCGTATTGACTATATTTCTCCCATTCTTTAAATCCACAAGAATATTTTTTGCGATATTTATGGGAATAGCTAACTTAATGGTTTCACCTACGCTAACCCCTTGAATACTTCTGCCAAAAACGGCTGTATTAACCCCAATTACTTGACCGTATCTATCCACTAAGGGCCCACCGCTATTACCGGGGTGAAGATCAGCAGAAATTTCAAAATATTCATCACCTGAATCATTTAATCTTCTTGAAATTATACCCTCTTTTAAACTCACATCTCCTTTTATCCCAAAAGGATAACCCAGAGTATAAATTTCATCTCCCTGTTTTACTAAATCAGAATCCCCTAAAGCGGATTTCTTCAATCCAGTTTTATTTACTTTTAATAAAGCTAAATCAATATCTTCGTCCCGCCCAATAACTGATGCACTTAATGAGGTATTGTTTGATAAAATAACATCAACAACCAAAACCCCTTGAACAACATGGGCATTTGTTAAAATATATCCGTCAGCTTCAATTATAAAGCCACTTCCAACATTATCCTTTGCTTCGATATAAACAACAGAATCTTTTAATTGCTCTACGACCTCCGTATTATTTAATAACTTTAAATTTGAAACATCTACCTGCCCATGTTCTAATACATTGGACAAATCGGTATTAGTAATACCTAATGACAAACTCTCAAATAAAGACATTAAATTTGCCCAAGTAACTTCCCATCTCTTGCCATCAAAATCAATATACCAAATTCTACCTCTATCTTCCACCTGTAATAATAATTTACCTTTTAAGCGGTTACCCAAAGAAGATGCCCATTTTTCACTTACTAATGGAATTTTATTTAAATCCGTGTTGGTAATTCCTAAAGCTAAATTTTCAAATAAAGGTAGAGCGTTGGCAAAGGTAACTTCCCATTTTCTGCCCTCAAAATCAACATACCAAATCCTGCCCCTATCCTCTACTTGCAATAATAGTTTGCCCTTTAATCTATCGGCAATATTATTTGAAGAATAAGCAAAAAATGGTGTTATCAAAAATAACCCCATCAATAAACATATAATAAATTTTCTTGTAGTTTTCATATAATTTTCATTTTTAGGCATAGCCTTAAACGGATTTAAACCGCTATTACTAATAATAACACAAAGCCCCCCGTCAGCTCGGTGGCTTTCGCCACTCATAATCCTTTCGAACTATGACCGTCCAAGGCTTTGCTGAACGAGGGGTTCAGTGCCTTGGACGGAATTCTGCTTGCCATGCCCCGAAAAATCGAGGTTTAGGCGATAAATTGTGTATATTCTTAGTTTACCCCCGTTTAGCTAAAAAATCAATGTAGAGCTTGAAAAAGAGTCTAAAATATGCTAAATTGAAGGTATAATTACTATTAAATTACTATGAAACTTAAATACATTAACAAAGAGCAAAAACTCAAAATTATTCGGTCAATTATCAAATTAGTACGCGACTCGCCTTACTCTTCTTATATCAAAAATAAAAAAATATATATACTCAATATTCCACCAAGTATTTTTTTAGAAAAAACACATTTAGATGATTATAATAATCCTGAACTAATATTTAAAAAAATAATATCTGAATCCAATAAAGCAATAATTGCCGAAAAAATAATTAATGGAATTAATCTTAAAAAACTCAATCATGACTACAAAGAAAATCCGTATGACTATATTTATCTGACTATAAATCTTGAATTATTGGAAAAATTGAAGGATAAATTTAATATTAACATAAATACGCTCTACGAATACAAAAAACCTTTATGTGAAACGGAAGAACAGTGGGGATATTTAAAATTTAACGAATATGATGACCAAATCAAAATTGGCAATAAAAATTCTAGACACTTCAAACTATTAGACGAATTGTTAAATCACTTTGATATACAAAAAAACATCGAGAGTGTTTTTGAATACATAAAGCTACCGAAAGATAAACAAAATGCAAACTTAAACGATCAATATCTTCAAAAAAATGAAATGATAAAAATCATAAAAAATGCCATTAAGGAACTCCAGAGGGATAAAAAAATTAGTGGTAAAATAAAAATTGAATTTTCAGGTGATGACACGTATATTCGTGCAACGCATTACTAAACTCAGTGTAGCAAAGTGTGGATTTTAATTATTCGTTTCAAAATTACACTAAAATTTAGCTAAAATTGGTTTAAAAAAAAATTAATTATTTAACCTCTCTAAACTTGAGAGTGTTTTTTTTATTATTAAAGCAGAAACAATATTAAAAATTAATCCAAATTATATGACACAAAATACCCAATATATCCCCTTAGACGACATCGTAAATTATTTCTATTCGCATGATATTGGATTATGCGGTTTTTTGCTTTGCAAAAATTTCGAATTAGCAGGCTTGGACAAAGCTGTAAGAAATAAAGTGCTTTTTATAATAAAAAGAAACGAGACAATGGATATAGATAAAGAAATAAAAAAATACTGGAATTTTAAATCTTCGGTTGACGCCCAGAGCTACTTCAATCAGATTAAGCGATTAAAGAATCAAATATACAGCTCTGATTAAATATTTAACAGACAACATAATGATCAAAAAATTAGATACTATAAATTAAAATTAAAATTATAATTAACATTACAAATATGCAAATACCGCAAACAATCTCTATTAAAGAATATCTGACTCGCAAAGGCATTGAGTTCCGCGAGAACGGAAAAGAATTAATAACCCACTGCCTTTTAAATGACTGCGACAAAGACAGCAAAGGCATTGAAGCTCACTTATATTTTGACGCAGAAACATCTCAATTTCAATGCAAAAAATGTGGAGTAGAGGGTAATATTTTTACCTTAGCAAAACAACTAGGTGATGAGGTAAAAGATATAGCGCTCAATCCTCTGCCTTCTCGAAAAACAATGAAAAAACAGGGGAATAAGGTTGAATTTACGCCCGAGATAGTAAATAAATGCCACACGGCTTTAACACCCGAGATAAGACAATATTTAAACGACAGGGGCATTACAGACGAGCTTGTTAACGGCTTTAAGCTGGGTACGGGGCATTTCTATGGGAAAACATGGATAACTATCCCAATTGCCAATCAAATGGGAAAATATGAATTTTTAAAGTTAAGAAAACTACCCAATGATAATACTAATCCTGTTAAATATAAGAACTACCCAATGGGAAGCAAGGTATCTCTTTATGGCATTGAAGACCTTAAAAAAGAAAAATGGGTCGTGCTTTGTGAGGGAGAATTTGACCGTCTGATACTTTTTAAAAATGGAATCCCTTCAATATGCGGGACTGGTGGTGCCGAAACTTTTAAAGATGAATGGATTGGTCATTTTGCCCATTTAGAAAAGATATATATCTGTTATGACAACGATGACAAGGGAAGAGATGGGGCAGATAAAGTTATTAAAAAACTATCCAAGTTAGAGGATTTGAGAATTTTTAAAATAGATTTACCTGACAGAGTCGGCGAAAAAGGAGATATAACAGACTATTTTGAAAAATATAATGGCAACCCAGATGAATTTATAAAATCAGCCAAAGAAATTCTAAATTTAGATAAATTTGGTCGTATTGTAAAAATAGAAAAACCCTTCAAGGAGACCAGTTTTGATGAATGGAAAAATGTATTAAAAAAGAACTTTCCTAGTCTTCTTTTCTCAGCAGAGATGGGACTGTCAATTATCTCCCAAATTCTTATAAAAGAAATATCAAATCCTTTCGCCTTGGTATTAGTTGATGTTCCATCATCGGGAAAAACAATAGCAATTAATTTTTTTGATAGAATTCCAGAGCTTACTTATGCCACGGATAAATTTACACCAGCGTCGTTTGTTTCAAATGCCTCCAATGTGAAAAAGGAAGACCTTAAAAATATTGATTTACTTCCAAAATTAAAATACAAAATGTTTCTTATTCGTGATTTAGCCACTATCTTCTCAAAAAGAGATGACGACCTCAATGAATGTTTAGGAATTTTAACCCGAGTATTAGACGGTGAAGGTTTGAATACAGACACAGGAGTACACGGACAAAGGCAGTATGTGGGAGAATATTTATTTATGATTTTAGGAGCATCAACGCCTCTTCCACGCAAAGTTTGGAAAATGATGGGTAGTTTAGGCTCAAGACTCTTTTTCCTAAACCTAGGATCAAAAGAAAAAAATGAGGATGAATTGGCAGAGCAAATAACCAGCTCTGTTTGTAAAGAAAAAGAAAAAACTTGCCGAATAGCTACAAAAAACTTCTTATACACCTTGTGGCAAAAACACCCGGAAGGCGTTGATTGGGATAGGAGTTTGGATAAAAAAGAATATCGCTTGATTATAGCTAGATGTGCCAAATTATTAGCCAAGATGAGAGGCGTAATAACTGCGTGGAAAGAAAGATATGATAATAGCTTGGAATATGATCATACTCCCCCCGTAATAGAGCAACCAGACCGCATCAATCAATTATTCTACAATCTTTGTCGTGGACACGCCTTGGTATGTGGAAGAGACCAGATAAATAGTGGGGATCTAAAATTAATAATAGAACTAACAATTGATAGCTCAACAACAAACAGAGCTAAATTATTTAGGAAATTAATTAAGAATAATGGAAAAATAATGACCACGCAAGTTGAACATATACTTAACTGCTCAAAACCAACGGCATTAAAAGAGATGGAAATACTAAAAATTCTAGGGGTTTGTGATATTACTGCAGATTGTACTAGCACTATCGGCAATGACGAAAAAACAATGTCATTAACAGAGGACTTTATGTGGTTTACAAGCGATGAGTGTAAACAAATTAGAGGGCTGAAGATAGAGCCAAAACAAAGCACACTGTCATAAATCTTTAATTAAATAAAAATGACACTGCGAGGTATTAAATTCAAAAAACTAAGTTAAATACATCAATATATTAAAATACTCAGATATTAATAAATATCTATTATCAATTAACTTAAACAATTTCTTGACCAAGATTAGCCAATTAATTGTTTTAATTCAATTTTATGGCAGCACCGATAGGAAATCAAAATGCCAAGGGAAAAGAAACTGGCAGAAAAAGTGCCTATCAAGAGAAAGCAGACGCCGAGCTTCTCTGGGATATGTTTTTTAATGAGTTAAGCAAAGAAGAAATTCAGAAAAAAATAAAATCGGGCAAATATAGCCTAAAAGATGTTTGGATAAGCAAAGGCTTTGAAGGCAATGAAAGAATTTTATCTGAAATGTTTAAAAAGCTTTTTCCAGACACTAAAATTATCGGCGGGGACAAAGAAAAACCATTAAGCATAGAAATCGACATTAATGATTTTGCTAAAGAGGAATTAGAATATTTTGCTCAAACTGGTAAATTAAAAAATGGATAATGAAGAAAAACAAGACTATATCTTTACTAAGGAGCAAATAACTAACTTTGCCGGTTTTTCAAATACTCTCAAAAAAATACATACCAGACTAATCAACGAGGGATATATTATCAAAGATGGCATAATTATTCCACCACCCAAAAAACTGGCTTAATATACTTTTTTATGCTATAATACAAGTGATTACCCAACCCTTTAATATACTTCAAAAAGTTTTTTATTTGTCGCTCATATTGGGCGGTCTGCCGACAAATTACTTCTTTTTGGAGTGAAGCGTTGGGTAATCCAGACCGTCCTTTTGGTTTGTTCAATATTAAAATTAAAAAATATGGCCAACTTAAACAAAAAACCTAAACACAACGAAGAATACCTGATATATACCAGAAAAAGCACTGATGACGCAGAAAATCAAAAAAACTCTATTGACTACCAGAAAAAGCAATGTTTGAACTTTGCTAAAAACGATCAATTAAACATAGCCAATTATGATCTAAAGCATTTCTGCACTAACGGAGTTATAGAAGAAAAGCATTCTGCTTTTAAAACTTCTGACATGAATATAACCGCTAAAGGAATGGTTGAGTATAAAATTGAACGACCAAGGTTTCAAGTTTTAGTGCAAAAACTACTAGCCAATGAATTTAAAGGTGTTATTTGTTTGTGTTGGGATAGAATTAGTAGAAACGATCAAGACGATGTGGTTATTAAAAACCTAATGAATAAAGAAATTGATATTAAATTTGTTCAAGCCAATTATGAAAAAAGTAGCTCGGGAGCATTACATCGAGACATTGATGGAATGTTTGCTGGCCATTATTCAAGAGTAATTAGTGAAAAAGTCAAAATGACTTTTGAAAAACTAAAAAGCGAGGGTAAGTGTACCTATACATCACCAATTGGCTATCTTGATAAGGGTTCAGCTAATAAACCACTCGACCCTGAACGAGCACCAAAGGTTAAAAGATTGTTTGAATTATACGCCACTGGTGAGTGGAGCTTGTCACAACTTGCCAAATGGGCAAATCAGCACGACCTAACTACCAAACCATCAAGAAAAAGGAGAACGAGAGAAGAAATATTAAGTGGAGTTAATTTAGAGAATATAGAAAAAGCCCCCCGACCATTTAACAAAAAAACAGTAGAGAATATCCTAAGAAATCCCTTCTATATCGGTAAATTAAGAATTGATAAAAAAGATTATACAAAATATATAGACGGTAAATATAATCAACCTTTAATTGATGTTGGTCTATTCAATAAAGTTCAAGAAGTATTAAAATCAAAAAATGTAAGCATACAATATATTGACAAAGATTTTTTTACTTATAGAGGATTAATCCGTTGCTCTTGCGGTAGGGGTTTTTCTCCCTATACTCAAAAAAATATCAACTATTATCGCGTTCGCTGTATTGATGGATGCAATAATCCAGATAAGAATTTAAGCGAAAGTGATATTCATCAAGCAATTGAAAAAATATTAGAAAAAATTTATTTTACAAAAGATGAATTAAGGGAAATTGAAATACGAGCCAAAACTGGACTAGATAATATCAACACCAGTAGAAGCAAGGAATTAGACGACCTGAATATCCAGAGAAAAAGAGCCTATGATGATTTGAATTATTTAACTAAAAATAAAATAACCTTACTTAGAAGCAAGGCAATGCAGATAGAACAGATCAACCAAGAGGAAAGAAGATTAAAAAACGAGCTAACTGATATTGATAAAAAAACAATTGTACACCAAGAAGGAGCAAGCGAAATGTTGAAATATGTGGTTACCTTTTCCGAACTGGTAAAAATGGCTAACCTTTACTATAAACACGCACTTGATACTGAAAAGAGAGAGATTGCCACACAGGTGTTTACCGAACTCGTTTTTGAGGATAAAAAATTAGTCAATTATGTCGCAAAGGACGGATTTAAGGCACTTTTAGAGCGTCATCCAAAAGAAAACACACTACTTAAAACAAGTAGCGTGCTATCTGGCTCCCGAAATTAAACCCACTCAAACTTTTCAGATTATCTTACCCAATTTAATCCATAAATCAAGAAAAAGGATTTTAAAATGATTTTTTATAAAGATTTTATATAATGGCCAAATTTTAATATAGCCCTGCTTCGCAGGGCTATATTAAATAAATTCAGACATCAAAGTGTTGACTGTCAACAGGCATTAAACCCAGCACCATTTTTTCAAAAAAAGTGGTGCTGGGTAAATCACTGACCCGACATATCTTTATTATCCTCCGACTTTGTCAAAGGTTTTCAGTTTTAATAAAACCAAATCGGTCTTTATTTATTTAACTTGAATTTTATTCACCAATGATTCCAACAAAATTTTTACTTCTTCTTGTGCCTGAATTTCTGTCTGACTTTCAATAAAACTTTGCCAATGATTTAGAATTTCCTCGTCCCCCAGATTTCTGACCGCATTTTCCAGCCTTAATCGCGTTTCAAAATCCACTTCTGTTTCTGCTTTTAAAACTTTATCAATAAAAAGCTTGGTAAATTCTAAAATTTGTCCATTAGTCTTTTGACCGGCTATCTCTGTTTGTGCCAATTGTAAACCCTGCTTTTCACCTGAATACTTGATACTAAAAAATATATTACCTGCAACTAAAATTAAAACTAGCACAATCCAAAAAAGAGTTGAAATTGTAATTGGCCGATTGAATGAACTGTTTGGATTTTTTATAATTTGCATATATGTTAAATTATTTAAATTTTTTACCTATTCTTTCCCTTATTTTATCACGATAAAAGTTGTAAAGCAATAAAATAATAACTAAAACAAGCAAGGCTGTTTTCCAGTCAACTATTTTAAACCACCAATATTTAGTCTTAACTTCAATATTGATATGCACCCCGCTACCTTCTTTGACTTGAAACGGCTTGCCGTCATAATCCAAATAACCTGGAGTTTCAATCTTTAAATGATAAGAGCCTTCCGGCACTAAAAATGAATATTTACCTGTTGTGTCGGTAACCTGCGGATTTTCCTGGCTATAATTTTCAGCCTGCCAAAGTTCATACTGTTTTTTCTCTGGGTTCATCCAAAAAATCGAAACAATAGCACCTGGAATACGAGTTTCTTTAGCTCCGTCGCGTTCATAAATATATCCTTCAGGATCAACTACTGTGATTAGCCTAATTTCTTTTTTGCCAAGCTTTGGGTCTTCAAAATCCATAACTGTAATAATCTCATATTCGCCGTTCACTGCAGGCGCTTGAATATTGGCAGTGTAAATGCCATCTCCATCAAGATCAGTATATTTAAATTTGAGCAAAACAAATCGCGATTCAACGCTGGTTTCTCCCAATGCAGTTGAGACACCTGCCACTCGCCCAGCCCCTGCATCCAATCCGCTGGCACCCTCCACATAAATCAAAGGGATATCTTGATAGTCTTTTACAAAATTTGGATTTTCAAACATCAACGAAGATGTTAATTTTTGAAGATTAAAATCATCTTCCTTGTCTGACTGGGCAAAAGCTGAGTTAGTCAGCCAATTCTTAATAATTTGCACCAGTTTAAAATTCTCTTTAACTGATACCGACTTCTCAATTTTTGGTTTTAAAACAATATATCCATTAATCCCCTTTACCGGATTTTCCGGTCTTATTACCAATCGCAGAGGACTATTTGACAGCGTAGTTATTTTTTGTTCCGGATTGCCTTTTTCATCAAAATTTAAAGCAATATCATAATCAATCACTTTTTCTCCGTCTGTATAACCTGATCTGGCGAAGACAATTGAATCAGGAATTTCTTTTTTAGCATGGGTTGGCAACTTAGCTAATGGCAATCCTTTAAACACATCAAACTTTATAGTTTTCAAATCTGCTTTAGGTATGCCCTCATCTTCTGTTTCCAAATCCACTGCGCTGGCGATGCTTTTGCTCAAACCCGGCAATTTCATCTTAATATTTTGCAAACGACTAACATCAGTTAATTTATCTATACCAATTTCTGCCAAAGTTTTTTCAAACTCTGGAAATTTTTGAGCCAAACTGGCAATTTTAGATGGTAAAGGCGCCAAAGCAAATTTTTCCACTGTTTGAGACATTAAATTCCAACTGCCACCCAAAGCTATCGGTGCGTCTTCAGGAATAACAATCATTTCTTGCTCTGGCTTTTCTTCTGCTTTTTTTGGTTTTAAAAATTCCGGTACCAAGGATTCTATAGTCTCGCCTATTTTTTGAATTACCGGCTTTTTAATTTCAGTTTCCGGCTCTTCCGCTGTTTTTTCGGGCAAAAGTCCGCCAATCACATTTAAATCAAAAGTGGCTACGCTTGATTTATTCCCGGCCATATCAGTCACTCTCATTTCAAGATAATACACGCCAGACGCAAGCTCACCTAATTTCAATTGAAAGTTACCTTGGGCATTCGCAGTTATTAACCCATACTTCTTATCCCAGTGCAAGACAATCTCCGCTTTAGGTTCTGTTTTACCTGAAAGAGTAATTGATTCTCCTGAACTATAAAAATCTTCTTTATGGGTCCATTCTATTTTAGGTGCTACAGTATCTAAAATAATTTTATCCATCACTGTTTCTGATGGCTGGCCGTGTTCAGTATAAAAGCGTGCATAAACAGCATATTCACCATCCGGGCAATCATTTTTCAGATAACATAAATCCCAATTATAACTTTCAGTAAAAGCAATCTGGCCACTGCCACCCTGCATTTCAGCATTATCTGCTACTGCCATTCTTTTGCTGTCAGCGCCGGCAATCATTTTTAAACTAACAACCCGACTATTGACAAATTTTACGCCATTATTAATTAAAACACGGAAAGAACCGCTTGGGTTTGTTGGGCTCACAGAAGGTGGGGATGGCAGATTATAAGCACTAGCAGGCATACCTCCGCCGGAAGAAGGAGCGGTTTCATCAGTGTCTGTTAAAGAAGAACAACCAGTATCATTAGGATAATCAATCAGGCCGTCTCCGTCATCATCAGTTGCGTTATTGCAAGCCGGTCTAGCACTTCTTGGTCGCCAGTCAGTCTTAGCTGTATAATCGCCGTCAAAAATAATCCAGCCGACATTTTCTGAAAGAGCCGAGCCGGTAAATTCGCCGGAAGAATTAATAATTACTCCGCCGTTAGTTGGATTAAATTTGATCCAGCCAGCATTTTCCGACCATGCTGTCCCTGATAAATTTCCAGCACCATCATTACTAATATCACCCAAATATATCCAACCCACAGTTTCACTTAATGCATAGCCGGACAGCCCAGAATCTGTCACATGAACATTGCCAGTTGTTGTGCTGAAATCAATCCAGCCGATATTCTCGCCCCATGCATATTTGTATGTCGCATCAATCGTGCCGTCTGTTACAGACGCAAAAACAGCCAATGGCGCAAATAGACAACATAACCAAATAATTTTTTTAAATTGTTTAAATAGTAAGCCCATTGATTTATTTTAAATTAATTTTTGCCTTTTTTGCTATAATTTAATTATAGAATATTTTTCTGTATATTTCAACCAATCCACTATATTATAACAACATTAAATGCTAAAACATGAAAAAAGGAAAAATATTGAATAAATGTTCCCAAAAACTTTTTAACTTTCAAAACTTATATCAAGCTTATATTGAATGCAGAAAACATAAACGAAAAACTTTAGAAGCTGCTAAATTTGAAATTAATTTTGAATCTAAGCTTCTAAAACTCAGTACGGATCTCCAAAACCATATTTATAAGCCCGGTCCATCTGTTTGTTTTGCTATATCTGATCCCAAATTGCGCGAAGTTTGGGCAGCAAATTTTCGCGATAGGATTGTCCATCACCTGCTGGTTGGCTACTTGGAGCCCACTTGGGAAAAAATGTTTATTTTCCACTCATACGCCTGCCGTGAAACAAAAGGCGCTCATAAAGCTGTCAAATATCTGCAAAAGATAATTAATCCAAATTTATTTTATCTGCAGGCAGATATTCAAAGCTTTTTCGTCAGTGTTAATAAAAACATTCTGTTTTCTTTGATTAAAAAATATGTTAAAAATCCAGAAATCCTATGGTTGACCGAAAAAATTATTTACCATGATCCAACTAAAAATTATACTGCCAAAGGTGATTTAAATATTCTCGGGTCTATTCCTATTCACAAATCCCTTTTTGATAAAAATAACTATGGTCTGCCTATTGGTAATTTAACCAGCCAATTTTTTGCTAATCTTTATTTAAACGAACTTGATCAATTTATCAAACATCAGCTTAAATGTCGCTATTACTTCCGCTATATGGACGACCTGCTCTTGCTTCACCATTCAAAATCCGAACTTTTAAAAATGCTAGAAGAAATTAAAAAGTTTGTTGAAATAAACCTGAAACTAAAACTCCATCCTAAAAAACAAGTTCTTGCCAGAGTAACCAAAGGTATTAATTTCTGTGGTTATATTATCAAGCCGGATTATACACTGATTCGCCGGCGTACCATTAAAAAATTAAAAAATAAACTCTGGCAGTTTAATCAAAAAATTTTGAATACGGTTTTGCCAAATAACAAGTCAATCGCCTCAGAAATAATATTTAATGATCCCTTTTGTATTTTTGACAAACCTGAAACTATCAAAGATTTTTTTCACATTTTTTCCTCTGTCAATTCTGTTTATGGTTTTTTAAAACACGCCAATTGCTATAGTTTAAGAAAAACATTATATCAAAAACATTTTGGAATATTAAAAATTTATCTTCGGCCTGCCAATAAAAATTTTGATTATTTTGTTTGGCAGGACGAAAACTAACTTTTAGGGAATCATTAGGACGGAACACGGCACGAAATCTGTTGCCATTATTGACATTATTGTTATTGAAATTAGAACAGGCGTTATCACCAGCTATCCGCGCATTGTTGTTGTTGTGCTGCTCTGAAAGCGTTTGTCTCGCCACTTTTCTTTTTAATTGACCAATCTTTGCCTAAGCTTGGTATGGCCAGTTGCTATCTATACCTAAAAAATATCTAAGGGGGCGAGACTGTGATTCCCATCATTTTTATGCACTCTTCCTGTTGCCATAGCAAACAAGAACTCTGGCAAAAATGATCTGCTAAAATCCCGCTAATTATTTTTGTTAGCAGTCCATTTTTGCCAGCCACCCAACTGCCGACCCAACTCTTCAATTTTTTCATTAAAGACCCCAAGCCGTCCAGGACTAATCAATTTCAAATCACAAGCAATTCTTAAATAAACTCGCAAGTTTTCTTTTTTAAAATCAATTTCTGGAAAATATTTTTGTTTTTCTTTATCCTGCATTGAATTTGCTCGCATAATAGCATCTAAAAGCTCATGCGCAATATTTTTTAATTTTTCTCCCAGAGTATATTTAAATTCTCTGTTGAAATTCTTGGTTGTTCTGTAAATTTCAATGGTCAGTATATAGGTGCATTGGAATATTTTTATGTGTTCATATCTGGCCATGCGAAAATAAAAATAATAAAATTATAAAATAATTAAAATTATCAAATCATCAAGATGGGAAATCACTACGGACGGAACACGGCACGAAACCTGTAGCCATGAATGACACGATTGTTACTGAAATTAGAACAGGCGTAAGCACCAGCCATCCGCGCATAGTGGTGGAGGTGCTGCTCTGAAAGCCATTCCCAACTGCTATTAGCCAAATCTATAAACTCATCTGTTCTGCCAACCTGACCTCCATAATTACCGTATGTTTTATCAGCTGTGTATGTCCCCGTAGTATTCTCATAGTTAGAACCACCATCTTTATAACCGCAAAAACCAAAAAAATCGCTTGAACTTGGCAGTCTGGTGCCTTTCCAATTATTAAGAACCTCTGCTGTTAAAGGGCCATTGTTGCCGTTTACAATATCATTACTGCTCCCTGTAACATCAGTTGTCGGGTTATAAGTTGCATGCGGAATAAGATAAATAATAGCAAAAGTTGAGTCAACCGCAGGACTACCACCTGTCCAAGAATCAATAGTTATGGCTGTAGCAGTATTGCTTTCAATCCTGCCCCAGCCATCTGCACCTGTTCCGCCAGTAATTAAAACTTTTTGCCCCACCCAAGCATTTGTATTCAAAACCAAAGACGAATCAGTAATAGATGAAGCATCCGCAGCTGTGGCAGTGCCCGTTTTCACTGCCCGGTCAATTTCATTTGGCAGTAAATCACGGGTGCCATCATAACAATCAGCTTCTGCTAAAGCAATTATGCCTGAAGTTGGGTATGAGCCAAACACAACCGTACCGCTAGGGAAACTTCCAGTGCATGACCAGTCGCCAATCCAAGAATTATCATATAATGAGAAACCATCATCCTCAACAGAAAAAACAGAAGTCGCATCAGGTGTACCGCAACTGGAAGCATAACTTGAATCCAGCCAAGAACCATAAACAGTAAGAGTGTCTGCTGTGTTTGATTTAATCACGCCCCAACATCCAGAAGCTGTTCCAGAAGTAATATCTACTACTGCGTCTGCATAAGCATTGACTGTCCAGCCAGCACTATCCTTTACAATCGTAGCGGCAGAGCCACCTGTAGCAGCTTGGGCAGTAATAACTGTTGGCCCGACTTGTTCGGCTCCATTCCAAGAATTAGAAGTTACCGTAGTTGTTTTTATGCATACTCCGTCTTCTGGGTCGGTCGTGTCGCCGTCACCATTGCCATCAGCAAACCAATACCAGCCATTACCATTTTCCGCATCGCAAGCTGCTTGAGTAATTGTTGTGCCTGTCCAGCCAGAACCTGGGTAGCCAATATACGCACCTGTTGACGATACACCAAAAGTCGTGCCTTTTTTAACTGTGGCTGTGGATAAATTAGAGGCATCATAAGTTCCAGCACCAGTGGCTGTGGTCAACACTTTTGTGGCATCACTGTCGCCAAAAAGATAACCGGCCACTAATTCTCCAATAACACCAAAAATATTAACTCCGCTTAAAATATTACTAACAATTAAATCTGCATCGCCGAGCAATGTGCCACCGCTGTAATAGCCTACAGTTACAGATTGGTCTGTGGTGCTGGCAGTTAAAGAAAAACTGCTGTTATTTGTCATTGATCCGCTAACCTCTGACCCGTTTACCCATGCTGTTTTGCCAGTTAAAATATCTTCCCCGGTGGCATCACCTGAATTTGTCATACACCAACGATTAGTTCCATCACCATCACCATCATAGGCAGTAGCAACTAAATTCTCTGTGCCATCAAATGTTGAAACATTACAAGCCAAATTCAAAGTTCCAGTATCCAAAGTCCAGTCATTGCTTATATGAACAGTTTTGCCATTAAAAACATCTGTAATGGCGGCTGTACCGCCATCAGGAGTTAAAGTGCCAGCTGTACCCAAATAAGTTGTACCCAGCTTGACTGTATTGGCAGTAATCAATCCAGCCAATACATCATAAATTTCAGTTAAGGTTTTGCCAGTGCCGGTTAAAGTATCAGCAAAAGTAAAATCGTGTCCACCTTCAGTTGCGGTAGTATTATTGGTGATAAATTCGTAAATTTCTGACAAAGTATAAAACTGAGCTGACGGAGTACCTGATGGCGGAGTTAAAGTGCCTGCCTTAACCACTGTAAAAATAACCAAAACAGAAATTATAATAGTTAATCCGCCTTTAGCTAATCCTCCAAAACGAAAACTTGACCTTTTAGATTTTAGCTGTTTTTTATTTGCCATATTTTTGTTTATTAACTCTATTAAAACCCATTGGTTTTAAATCAAGTTGATTAAATTTAAAATTTAACGAATTTGTATAAATCTACTTTAATTTAATTATTGGTAAAAATCGTATTTTGAATCAGCCTTAAAAATCGCTAATTTAAAGCAAAATTGCCCAATAATTAACACTAATTTTCTATGGTTATATTATAACACATAAAATCAAAACAAAAAAATATTTGTATCAGTCCACATCATTCTGGACAAATAGTTATTCTTAATCAAATAATCCACAGGTGACATTAACTTTAAAGACCAATGAGGTCTTTGAGTATTGTACCAGATTAGATAATCCATTAGTCTATGATTAAACTTTTTTGGTTCTTCTAGTAATACAGAATGTTGATCTATGAATTCTTCCTGTATAGTTCTATTAAACTTTTCAATATGTCCATTAAGAAAGGGCTTACTAGGATAGTTCCAATAATGAACAACCCCTTTATCTTTAAGATAATCTTTAAAGTATCTATGGAACTCACTACCATTATCTGTTTGCACATGTTTGATTTGATAAGGAAAGACTTGTTCTAGCTTCTTAAAAAAGTCTCTGGTATTACTACTATTAGCTCTTCTGTATGTCCAAGCAAATGAATATCTAGTATTAGTATCTACTGCTGTAATGACATACCTCTTAATACCCCAATCAAATTTAACAATCGTGTCTATCTCAATTAGATCACCAATATCATTAGATCTAAAATCCTTTGGTTTTCTTAACTTCTCTGACCTTTTAACTACTTTGATCTTACCAAAATGTGACACTTTCTGTCTATGATGATATATCTTTTTATCTTTAATGATTCTACCAATAGTAGATACTGATATATCTTTAATCTTGTTATCTTTACAATATATATCTAGAAATATCTTTATCTTATCCTTACCCATATTAGGACATACTTCTAGTCTTAGTCTCTTTATCTCTTTGATTATCTTTGGATCTACTATTCTTTTCCTTGTATTGATAGGTGCTTGTGAACCTGGATCTAGACTGGCTACTACGTAGCCAGAATCTTTGTATATCTTCCACCATCCATAGATGGTGGAACGACTAACGTCGTAAGCATCTTTAGTAGCTTTAAGTCCATACTTACGCCAGAATAGTATTATCTTTTGTCTTTGTTCTGCTTTAGTAGTTATCATATGGTTATGTTTAGAAGCATAATCATACATCATTCTACTGCCTTTTATCCATTTAAACTTATATATTACATTCATTAGGGACTCCTTCGGAGTCCAGGATGTATGTGAACTTATTCAATATTTGTTTTCTTTAATTCGTCTTCAATAATTTTTACCCAAGTACCAAAACCTTTGACAAAGTCGGAGGATAATAAAGATATGTCGGGTCAGCGATTTACCCAGCACCACTTTTTTTGAAAAAATGGTGCTGGGTCTAATACCTGTTGACAGTCAACACTTTGATGTCTGAATTTATTTTTTAATATAGCCCTGCGAAGCAGGGCTATATTAAAATTTGGCCATTATATAAAATCTTTATAAAAAATCATTTTAAAATCCTTTTTCTTGATTTATGGAT
>Ga0208904_1001061_pt1 | contig 19800 bp, 17 predicted proteins | sample AntAceMetag02UKB_FD_184774 | JGI IMG/M metagenome (GOLD analysis project Ga0208904, IMG submission 184774) | Saline lake microbial communities from Ace Lake, Antarctica - Antarctic Ace Lake Metagenome 02UKB (SPAdes) (version 2) | ecosystem: Environmental > Aquatic > Non-marine Saline and...
GGGTTCTTCACAAACCCAGTTTGCAGAAGTGCCATCGGGGCACGTCATTTCGCAAAGACCAGCTTCCTGAACGACTGTACAAGGCTCGGCGTCTGCGCCATTTTCACCAGTTGAACCCTGCGGACCAGTTTCACCATCATTCCACGTAGTGGAAGTGCCATCGGGGCAGGTCATAGTATAGGTTCCATCAGCATTGTCTATAACTGTACATGGCTCGGCATCTGCGCCATTTTCACCATGGCAAAGGAACGAAACATCGCTAGGATCAACTTCATCGTCGTCCAAAACACCGTTCTCATTAATGTCATGGCCACATTGGCGTTCGTACCCACCGTTACGACAAAAATCGTCAGTGGCCAGGGGAAGATTTCTGCAACGCATTACTGCGGCATCTGAACCGTCAGATCCATTTGTACCATCAACACCATCGGTGCCGGGGCAGATTGGATCATATGCAATTGTACCACAGGTGACTACCAGACAATTGTCGGCATCCTGAACAGCGTCACAGCTTGTACCATTAGTTCCATCAATGCCGTCGTCGCCATTGTCACCGGGACAAATGGGATTATAGGTGGTTGAACCACAGGTGACTACCAGACAATTGTCGGCATCCTGAACAGCGTCACAGCTTGTACCATTAGTTCCATCAATGCCGTCGTCGCCGGAACAGATTGGACCGTATTCAGTGTCGCCACAGATAATGATTAAACATCCGTCAACATCCTGTTCTCCGTAGCAATTTTTACCGTCCACACCATCCACACCCTCGGAGCCACGGCAATCCATGACATCACATTGATCATTGGGTTCGGCGATTGATGCTTCTTCAGGGCTACATTCTGAGTCACTGACTGTGTCCCAGCACTGCAAACCATTTGCACCACGACAGTCCTCAGGACCGAAATGACCATTCCCATCAATGTCTTCTTCTTCATCGAAGAGACCGTTAAGGTTGGTATCCCAACAAAAAAAATCCACTGGGGTTGGGTCAATCAGCTTTCGGGAAGTCTGCTTAGAAATTTTAATTACTTCGCTCTCCCCTTCTATCTTCTCAGACGAACAACCTGCCATCGTCAGCATGACGATAACTGCTACACAAAATACTACATATACTTTCTTCATTGCCTATTCTCCTTGAATATTTAGGTTTCTCGAAATGAGAAGCCACAGGTTAAACTCTTTGAAATTTATTTGCGTTTACTTTTGTAAACAAACCTTCTGAAAGCCCATACCTCTGTGATATAAGCCGAAGTAAAACAATAAGCTTTTCTCTGCCTAAAGTTTTTCAAAAAAATTCCCATTCAATGTACTTTTCGTACTATAATTAACGGTTATCTAAATAACCGATTGTTTTTACTAAATTGTAAAGACCTCTTATTTCTAAAGACAAACTGTTTATCTTTAGAAAATAGTGCAGGATTTATAAGGCTCCTGCATACCGTAAAAGTTTTTGAGAGATTGTCGAAAGATCAATTAAGGCATAATCTTAGAAAGCCACCTTAACATTCACTCCAAGAGAACCCGTAAAGCCATTCTTGAAAAAATAGGTTCGGTTGGTGAAACGCTGATCTGTTTCTGGATCGATTTGAATTGACGTTTCACTGTCAGCATATTCACCGTAACCAGCAAGTCCGAAGACTTCAATTTCAAGACCTCCTCCAGCACGGCCGAAGTCGACTACAGGAAATAGCAGAGCGAACTTACCCAGATGAGCCTGTGTATCGTTCTCGCCAGCCGCATCGAAAATGCGACTGTACTGGTAACCAACAGAGACACCAAAGTGTTTGAATGAATACCAGAGAAATGAAATGCTTGGTGATAACTGAAAGTTGTTACCGGCAGAACCGATGGTCATACCAGCTTCAAAACCGACGCGATGTGGGCTGCTGTTTTTTTCCACTTTGCATTCACCGTCAACCAGATTGCACGTGCAACCAGGGCCGACAGGACGAAGATGACGAAAAGAAAGGTTAAAATTCGAAAACCAGATTCCCTCATCAGCTTCGAAGAAATGCATATAGCTAGCACCGGCGTCATGAACGACAAAGTTCAGGTTGAACTGCTTCAGCTTCTGTTCTGTCACATCCACTCGCCCTTCGAGAAGGGAAAGCTTTTGGGCAGATTGTACTGCCATTGGACTTGAGAACACCCATGTGCCATCCATTTTTTGAACAGCTGTAGGTTGTTCCTGAGCAAAGGCAACACTTGAAAGCATCGCCAACACTATGACCACCATAATCATCGTCTTTCTCATCTCTAGCTCCTTTCCGACAAAATGTCGAAATCTAAATTATAAAGTTCATCTTCTAAAAACTCTCTCATTTTTTACTATTTAGATTCCTGTCTTCACGGAAATTACAAATCGTTTTAATAAAAAATGAGAGAGCCTGGACGTTAAAGCTCTCAATAGAGTTAACGTCCAGGGAAATGTTGATGTTTACGGGGCTATCGCACAATCTTGAGCATTGCGCAATCACCATTTGGACCAAGTTTGGCACATCCAGTAATAAAAGCACCAGTTGTCCGAACTCGAAGCCCAGGGCCACTCAATTCAATAGAGCCGCGCATCCCTTGAAGCTTTGCCTCGAGTTCCACATTCTTGGCGTTGGCTTTTTTCTTATTCAACCAAGAATCTCTTAGGGCTTTTCTTGACTTTGCCATTGCCTTATCCGCAGCTGTCGCAGCATTATCAGCCGTTGCCTGAGCAGTGGCAATTTTACTATCCTGCTGACCATTATAAGCCCACAGTGCCTTGCCTTCTGCTTCTAAAGTCTGAATTTTCTTCATGGCAATCGAATGAAAATTCGAGGCTATTTGAGTGATCTTCACGTCATTTTCGGCCGAAGCCTTCTCGACGCGCTGAATTTCATTCTTATTGGCCGTAATCATATCCTCATTGTCATAAATACCGACAAAAGAAACAACCCCAAAAATGAAAACTAAGACCAAAGCAACCACTGAGCCAATAAGACCCAGTAAACCGAGCAACGACCAGTTTCGCTGATTTTTCTGACTAGACGATGTATTACCATCTTCTGATTGAATACCCAACGTAATCCCGTCTAAATTGACGGGCACTTCCAGGGTCTGTTGTTTCTTTTCAGCCATAATTAGCTCCTTTTTTTCAGTCAAAAGTAAAAGATCAGCGACGGAATGTCGCTATTGTTTAATCGTAAACTCAACACCATACTATTCTAAATTTTATTTTAAGGGATCCTTCGACAAGCTCAGGATGACAGTGGATAACGAAAGGAATTTCCACCTCCTCGGTGGATAAACTTCAATTCCTCAGAATGACAATTGTTTTAGAATATTATGGTGTTGATTTTATTGTAAAGAACTTTTTCTTTTCGCTGTTTACTATTTTACATAACAAACAATGAGAAGTGTCGGAAAAGGTTGGAGAACCCTTTTCCGACTAAATTGATAAAATGAACGTGTAAATTACAGTCTAGTCACAAGCACCGGTGTCTTCACAAGCCTTTTTCATAGCCGCCAATTTCTTGGCTTTTTTTTCGGCTTTAGCAAGGGCTTTGGCAGCGGCTTTGACAGCCTTACAGTCGTGTGCTTTAGCAGCACCAATACTTGCGAAAACAACGGGTTTACCCTTCACAACCCTGGTAACCGTCACCTCTTTGACTTTTTTTCCTTTGCCTGTTTTCTTCACAAGCGGTTTAAAAGTTATAAAGGTATCGTCGGCGACACCCATCGAAGCAAGGGTATTTTTCAGCTTGGAATTAACACTCCACACTACCCCCGCATTTTTTTTCGCCAATTTTGCATTGGCATTTGTAGCTTCCAAAAGATGATTCAATGATGCTTTATACCCAGCCATCATTTCCTCGTGCGTCTTTCCGAGCTTCTCAAGACTGTCCTCATTTTTCGCACTTCGAATCTCGTTAAGGGAAATTCTAAATCCCTGAACGTTCATCTCAGCCTGCACTAACTCAATATCATACCCAGCTTTCTGAACACTTACGAACAAAACCATCCACAAGAGCACAAACATCGCCGTAATGGCTAACATAGAATAGCCACCCATTAAAAACTCCCCCTTTGGTTTTACTGAATTTTCGACTACGTTACCTTTTTTTTCTTCATCATTTTTCGCACACATTCTCTCTCTCCTTTAAGTTTGTGAATCTCTATGAAATTCGAAAAAAATTACTACGACACGTAATACATACTAAGAAAATCATATAGATATCTTAGCAACTTGATTGTAAAAAATCTCCTATCTGCCATGTCCAATCTGCAAAAGCAAACTTACATAACAGGTAGTAAATTTCTTATATTGATTTTCAAAGTGCTATTTAAAAAAATTCTCCTTTTGAGAGAATTCAACACTTGTGTGTTCTTTATCTTTGTTTACGTCCTCTCTCAAGATGTAAACTCTTTCTAATTGTCAACAGATAACTATACCATAAAAACCAAAAGTTGTCAAGAGGATAACCTTGACAACTATAGATATTTATGTATATTTAGCTAATATTAGCCAAAAATACTATTTATTTTATAAATTTAAAACTTTACAAACCAACATCTTTTAACTTTTCAGGAGTAAATAATTCTGTATTATTAGATACTTTCTCAGGAGTTACAACAGTTTCAACGACTTCTTCTTTTGCTGAACTTTCTGCAACAGGAATAATCTTTTCTGGTAATTTTTTAGGTATTCCTTCTGGGTAACCTTCTTTTGGGCTACCTGCCTGAGGACCCGTTTCATCTTGATGACCCCACAAATTACCTTTCTCATCATAAACATAATTCATTGTATGACTATCTTTATACTGAACAATGATAGAAGAATATATTTTATCATCTACTTTAACAAGGATAGGATTCTCTAATGTTGATGGTACAATTCTTACTTTACTCGAATCAATCAAATTTAAATCTTTGACTTCTTCTACAGGAACATCCACTTTAGGTCTTTTTGTTCCAGCTACAAAATCTGCTTTTTCACCAGCAAATTCTTCTTGTCTTTCTGCTACGCTACCACTAACATCTTCAGCTTCAGCTCTTAAATCAATATCTTCTTGCATGCCAAGGGCTGCACCATCTGAATTCAACCCTATTTTATCTAAAAAACTAGCACCAAAAACTTTGTTCAAATCATTACCCCAAGTTAATTTTGATAAATTTGTTATCGCGTTTCGTATTAATAACTTTTGAGAAGAATTTAAGTTATCGGAATCAAGAGCTTCAGAATATACTTCTATTTGAGCAATTCGTGTTGGAATTACATTTCTAAATTTAATATCTTGACCATTTCTAGCTAAACCACTATTCATGCTTTCTTTGTTAAATAAAGATTTTGTAAAAGAATTTTTAGAAAAATCAATCTGTCTAAAAACTGAACTACGATATTCAAAACCACCCCTACTATCATCTGAAAGTATTTGTATTTGACCTGATTTACTAAAATCTAATGAATTATGTGCATCTACTTTAACAGCCTCTGTAGCATTTAAATTTTCAGGAACTCCAGGATATTTCCAATCTTTTCCTCTTTCAGATGCAAATTCATATTCTGTACTTAAACCAGATTTAACAGGTTGTTCTTCTGTGATATTAGAAGGTACATCTACATGACTCCATTCTTTATCTATTTGATCAGTACCTGGTATAACAGCACCAATATATTTTCCCGTATCTTTATCAAAAACTGTTGTGACAAAACCTGATTCTCCAGAATCCACAAATCCATTATTATTCAAATCTTTACTAAACGAATACTGTTTAACCAAATAATCTTGACCACCAATATTTTCATCATGTACTCCAAGATGACCTGAAATACCCAATTTTTCCATTTGTGCAAGTTCTGTACCATATATTTTATCAGGCTGTGATTTTAATAAAGATTCAGCCCCTGTTACAGGTTGTTCGCTTACAGGTATTGTATTTTTTGTATCTTGTTGGGAATTTACATCTTCAACATTTGTAGATTTAATTCCACTACCATCATTTACAACTTTAGCTTCTACAGGTTTACTACGTAATACTTCTACCAAATTATCATCTTCTATATTTTTATCAAGTTCAAAATTACCTGTACTTTCATCAAGATTAACTTTTACACTTCCTGTATAAGCATTTTTAACGTGTACATCTTTAGTATCACTATACAAACTATTATCTCGAACTATTTTGTCCGCTTTATTTTGAGCCCATTTATGTACATCCCCATCACTTTCTTTATAACCAAAACTTTCTTTATCACCTTCAAGCTGCCTCATAATTGAATGAGAAATACCCTCTTGATAACCTACTGTTTGATTTATTTTGTCTGTAACAGCATCAATATCATAATTATTTTCTTTAAGCATTTTATCAATGGATTCACCATCTAAAAATCCTTCCCCTTTGTTTGGGTCATTTCCTATTAAATCAGTTATTGTTTTAGACATCTCGGAAGCCTTTTTAAGATATAAATCATTAGTTTCCTCTACTGAAAGTTCTGGATTTTTTCCTCTCAACTCGTTTATTACTAACTTAACTTGATCCCCTGTTTTTTGAAATCTGCCATAATCTTTATTCAAAACATCTTCAACACTTTCTGTTGATGAAGATATTTCACGAGAATTTAAAGCATCCTCATATTCTTTCATCCCAATTTCTTGTGTTTTCCACCATTCTCCATCTTCAGATTTTGTTAAAATCTCTTGTAAATTTTCTAAACTTAAATCTGATACTTTATTGGCATTAAGATCTTGAGCCCAATATTGAACCAAACCCTTTGCATTAAAACCTTCTGGAACATCTTTCAAAAGAGATTCTACACGAATAGTAACGGCCTCTTTAATTTGACCATCAAGCCAATCTGACCCACCTGTTTCTAACTTTTGTCGCAAAGCACCCAATTTTTCTTCAGATAAATCATTAACATTATCTATATCTCCATCTGCCCACATATCAAGTAGTGCCTCTTCTACTTTTTCTGACTTACCAGCTAATAAATCATCTAACTTATTTTCAATATTAAAACTGGTAATTTCGTGACGTAAATGTTGAACACCCAAGCCAAGACCAAAGGCTACAGCACCCATACCTACAACCCCGGCAAGTTGCATAATAGCTCTTTTACCACGTTGTGTTTTTGTCATTTTTCTTACAATCTTACCATCAACTGACTTGAATCTTTTGGCAGTTTCTGCATCTATTTTCTTTAAATTTTGCGAAACTTTTTCCATATCAGAAAAATCAAAATTAAGTTCTTTTTCTTCAGGACTTGATAATAATCCTTTTTCTTTTGATTCTTTTAATAACGCATCTACCTTGATAGCAAGAAGTGGATTTTCTTGAAGGGCTAAAATATCTCCTAAATCACCACCTTTAACATTTCTAGCTAATTCGAGATTTTGTAATCTTTCAGTTAAACCTTTCTTTTCTTCGTCTGATAAATTTTCATAATTATTTAAATTCTTTTGCAAATCTCCAAAATTTTTAATTATTTCTCCTTTTGCTTTTTGTTCTGCTTCTTGTTTGAACCCACCTTCAGCCATTCTGGTAGACAAAGTTAAACCACCAGCAGCACCCAAACCAAGTCTTGCAAGCATACTACTTTCACTCATTGCAACACCTATGGCTGACCCAGCAACAAAAGCTCCACCATACCCCTTTATTTTTCCATCAACATTGCCACCGAGTGTCTTAAAGAACCCGTCAATATACTTTGACAATTTATTATCCCACCCTTTTTCTGTCATTGCTACTTGTTCTGCACTTTGTAATTCGTATAGTTTTAAAATTAATTCATTTTCAATTTTTAAATTATCTTTTATACCTTCACCACCTTCGGCTAATTGTTTAGTAACATCAAGAAAAATAGAATTTGTTTTTGCATCCAAAATTATTTTCTTGCCATTAACCTCATATTCTTGACCTTCGGCAACCGGTTCTTTATCTTGCAAAGACTGACTGATGATAGCACCCATAGTTAAAGCACCTTCTGAGTCTATTCCTTGACCAGCTTCTACTTCTTGCACTTGTCTTTCTTCCTTTTTACCAAAAACACCTTTAACTTTACCCCAAACACCTTTCTTTTGAGCAGGTTTTTGAGTAGTTTGAGTTATACCAAAATATTTTTCTGCAATATCAGAGCCAACACTCTCAATAAACTTATTTGTCATTCTTGCTTGTTTTTTGTCTCCATATTCAGAAAAAGACTCTGCAGTTTTTTTGTCTAATTTTTTAAATGTTTCCAACCCTTTGGTAAACCTTCGCAGAGCAGTTCTCACTACAGCCAACGCACCTGCCCCAACAGCGCCACCAGCGGCAACACTAAGTCCAATCCCTGAAAAAAGGAACATACCCCCAGCCATACCACCACCAACAGCCGTAATACTAAGCATCACCTTCGCTGCAATTGGTTTTTTATTAAAATCTACAAAAACAGATTTAAACCTCTCTGCTTTATTTGCTTTATCAAGACCAGCTACCGCTTGACGTTTCATTTCTCCACGAAGCCAAGTTTCCATTGCTGGAGCAACTTTTTCTTTTGCAAGTCCACCTTTCCAAGCTTTTATAAACGAATCCCAATCTTCAATTCCGTATTTTTTTAATTTAGCAACTAATTTTGCATCAGGTGCAGTATTATCAAACATGTTTTCAATAGCCTCTACATAAGAACTACTATCTGGATTTGTATTTGCAAAATCCTTAAGTTCAGTTGCTAAAATATAGTTTACAGTTTCAGCAACCGCTTTAGATGATGATTTTTTATCAACCTCAACAAAATCAGCCAAAAGAGATGCTGGAATTTCTTTACTTTTTGTTTTTACTGTTTCTATATTTTTTTCTTGTTTTTCAATCTTTTTCTTTTTCTTTACTTCTGTTTCGGATGTTTTAACTCTAGTTTCACTCATTTTACCTACCACAACATCAACCTTCTCTTGAACTCTTCCTTTTAATATATTTAAACCATTCATTATATTAATAACTTCATCTGGGTCAGAATCTTTTTTTAATTTATTAATAGATAACTTAACTTTTTTAACTTTTTTTTCAAAATCTTTTATATTTTCTATATTTTGATTACTTACCAACATTGATTCTATACCACCTAAATCAACTAAAAGATTATTTTTTTCTTTTAAAATATCTACAGAATTATCTTCTATAGACACACTTTCACTTTCCCACCTATGTAAAATTAAAAGCATTTCTTCCAATTCTTTTTCTTCTAGTGCTTTATCTTTTAGATGTTCAAAAAATTTTGGTTTTTTATTTTTACTTTTTTCTAATTCTTTTTTTAATAACTTAGCTTCTTTGTTATCTTTTTTTAACACATCTTTAAGATAATCAAATTTAACTTTATTTACATCTATGTTTTTAGGCTTATTATTTGAATCGTTAATTTTAGCATCAAGTTGTGTAATTTCAACTTTTATTTCTTCTACTTTTTTTTGATTTTCTGCCGAAAGAGTAACTATTTTTTTTCCTTTTGCAGGCTTAACTCCACCTTGTTTCTTTTTTAATTCTTTTTGTTCATTTTCTAAATCAATTTTTTGTTTTTTCCATTCTGCCATTTGTTTTTTCTTTTCATCTTCACCTTCTGTTTGTGCTTCTATGTTTTTCCCCCAAGCTTGTGCTGTTTCTCCTAATTCTTTTTTTGAAACAGCATCTTCGTGTTCTTTTAAAGCCTCATTTATTTCTATTTTTAAATCTTCAGTAATTTTCTCGACTTCATTCCTAATTACTTCTAATTCTGTTTTCATTGTTTTTAATTCGCTTTTCTGACCTTCCAAAACAAAAGAAACTTGCTGTATCTTATCTACATGACTGTCAAGCTCTTTAGCTTTATTTAATAATTCAATCTTCTTTTTCCCTACAATCTTATCCAGTTTTACTCCCGCGTCTGCATGAAAAGCACCAATAATAGCGCCTACTTCGTCTTTAAATTCAGTAGTCACTTTTCTTGACTCTGCTAAAGCTTTTTTACTTAATTCTGGAGCTTTATATGTATTTTCCGCCCCATCCTGCGGTTTTATATTTTCTGCCATATTTTTTTAAATTAATTTTGACTATCAATAAAATGTCTAAGTTTTTGTAAACGCGTTTCATTTTGCTTTTCTTCTATTACTTTTAGTTCTTTCTCTATTTGTTTTTCCCTTTTAAACAGAAAATCCATTCTTACATTAAATTTTTTAACATAAAAACCCAAACGTTCTTTTAAAGCAGGTGAGGGATTATTATTTTGTAAAGTTTCTTTCATTTTTTTAAATTAGCTTCTTAATTCTTCTGCAAATTCCAAAATACTTTTTTTAGCTTTTTCTTCAAACTCAGGAACATTTTTAATCCAAAAGGCATACCACTCATCAGCACCGGTATCTTTTTCAACCATTCCTGCAAATTCTTCTGCAGATTCTTCGGTTAAATACGGTAGCATATCAACACCAAGTCTTCTTTCAAGAGCACTCACAAATTGAGGTAACATTTTATCTTGCTCTTCTTTAGCTAATTTATCAAAACCTCTTTCTGCCAAAACACCATAAACTAATTTACTTAATAAATCTTCTTGCATATATTTTTATTTAAATATTTAACTAATTATTATACTCCTTTTTGTCACTTTTTACAACCCATAAAGTGGATAAAAGTAAACCAAGTATTAAACCAAGTAATGTATTCAAAAATATACTAGGTCTAGCTGGTAAAAACGATACTAAAGGGTCATTAACTGGTTTTATTGTTATTTCACTACCTACATATTCCCAACCACTTTTAATTATGGTAAACACAACTGCATTAGACAGTTTTACAGCCTCTTCTTTTGATTTTGCATATGTAGAAACATGCATTAAACTTGTGCCATATTTCATACTAGCTTTAACATCACGAGCCCATGCCTTACGTTGTTTGCGTTCACTTAATTTTTCCCACTTTACTTTATCTATTTCAACTACAGTTTGTGCCATTACTTTTTTATAGAAATCAGTTGTAGCAAGCACTTGAGACAAATTTTCCCCAGTTCTTTCTGTTGATTTAGCTTGAGTGTATGAATCAACGCCAGTTATAGCTCTTGGTAAAAGTAATAAATCACTCTCAGCTGAATAATATTTTGGTAAAAATAAACTTACAAAAAAAATCAAAACAGCAAAAATAACACCCCACAGAATAATAAATTTAAGATGTTTATTTAAATTATATAACATAATTTTTAAATTAATTGTTAATCTTATTATAAATTTATAATAAGTTTTTTATATATTTAATTAACAACTCCAACCGCTACTTCAAATTCTAGGTTTTTACCGCGCCTCAAAATATTAACTACAACAGTATCTTTAGAAGAAATGCTTTGATAATATGTATTTAAATTAACCTCTTGACCATCGATTGAAGTAACCACATCCCCCGCTCTAAGCAAACCTTTATTATTCATTACTTTGGTTATCATAAAAGCAGATAATAAGCCTTCTTCTGATACAATTGGCATTTCTTCGCTAAACCAACCATTTATCTGCAAACTTGGATATTCTATTTTTGATTCACTTAAAACAAAAGGCATTGTACGTGTAATTATATCATAAGATAATAAATTAAAATCATTATTAATAATTCCCAAAATCCTTCCGCTTCTATTAATAACAACCGAACCTGGTTTAAATTGATTACTTAAAGAATATGTTAAAATCGGAGCGGTGTCCAAATGAGGTTCAATAACTTTTGGTAAAACTGAAAACTTTACATAGGAGGCATTCCAATTACCTGATTCAAAAACATAAATTTCATCACCTGGTTTTATACCTTTATCTCCAAAACTAACAATTTTAAATTGTTTTTCTTTTTCTTCCAAAGATTTTAAACGTATATATAACAAATCTGAATATTCATCTTTTACAGCCTTTTCTATTTCATACACTAACCCACCACCCAAAACAACTTTCCATTTTTTATAACTCATAAATGTTTTTGGATAGTACATAACCAACCAACCATCTGACCCTATCATAGTAGCGTCCGCCAATTTATCTTCTATTTTAAGATATTCTGTTCCATAAAGAAAAGAAGAGTCTTCATAAACACCAACAATCCGGCTTGCCATTTCTTGTTTTACTATTTCTTCTAACTGTTTTAGTGAAAGAGATGATCTAGCTTGAGAAAGTACCCAAGTATCCCCTTCTCCTGCGTATGGCCAAACCCAACCCAAAACTACAAGTGCACCTGTTAATCCAGCAAAAACAGCTAATACTACAGATAAAATAACCATCCTTAAACGACCAAATAATTCTTTTAATTCTTTGTTTTCTTTTCTGTGTGGTAAATGAGGTGCGTGCATATTTTATAATTTAATTCTTCATTATTTAGCTCTTTTTTATTCCTTACTTTATACTTTATATTACATAAATCTCTATATCCATTGTACTACAAAAATGATAAAAATCAAAAATAATACAAGGTTCGTTATTAAAAAAGGAATTTGTTTTTTCCAAATTATCCCTGCTAGTGTTAAATGAAAACGTACCATGAGCCAAAGCAAATACCAAAACCAAACCAATATAAAACCAAAAATCAAAAAACCAATCGGAGTAACCGATAATATCCATGATAATTCAAAAATTATCAAAAACACAACAGCGCCCCAATTTAACATTTTTTTATTTATTTTTAAATCGTACATCTGCCACCACAACACTGATACTAAAGAAGCAACAGATGATATTAACAATATCCAAATAATTTTTGGAATTTGAGAAACTTTAAAAATAAAAACAGCCCCGACACTAGAAAAAATTCCAACCATTCCTGCAACTGTTAAAATTAAAAGTAATCGTCTATACGGTTTACTTACAAAACTTAAAATACTATTTTTATCTGGTAAAATATAAAAACTAAAACTTGGCCCAAGAATTAACAATAAAGATAGTAATTGTTTTGACAAATTCCATTCTAAAAATAATAAACTCGTAAAAAAACCTATATTAAAAATGTTCAAAAAAACAAAATGTTTCATTTTATCTATATTTTTAATATAAAAAGTCAAAAACATTAGACCAAACCACCAGATAGCACGAAGCACTAACCATATTAATACAAACCACCAATTAAAAAGCATCTCTTTTAAACCAAAAATAAAAATAACTCCCATTATTAAATCCATAACAGCAGAGAGCTTCGGATGAATTGATATATTTTCAAATGCTTTAATATTTATCATAATCTTAAAATAACTATAACATAAAATTCAAAAAAATACACCCCACAATATTGATTTTAAAACTAAATAGTGGTAAAATATTTAACAGTTAATACACTGAGTTATTATAGCTATGAAAATTTTTGCAAACAATAAAAAAGCTCTATTTGACTACGAAATCGTGGAAAACATCGAAGCCGGTTTAGAACTAACTGGATATGAAGTAAAATCAGTCAAAAATGGTAATATTAACCTTAAAGGTGCTTTTGTAAATTTTTACAAAAATGAAGCATGGCTCACAGGTGCACACATCCAAAAATACAAAATGGCAGGCCTTATGCCTGACTACGATCCAGAAAGACGACGTAAATTATTATTACACAAAAAACAAATACAATACCTACAAGGTAAGTCTCTTGAAAAAGGCTTGACAATCGTACCTTTAAAGGTGTATACTAATGACCGTCTAATAAAGGTAGATATAGGTATCGGACGCGGACGAAAACTATACAACAAAAAGGAATACTTGAAAAAAAGAGACGTAGACCGTGAAATAGATAGAACATTAAAAAATCAGTAGTTCACTACCTTATAAGAAGCACATTTCGTAAAAAACGAAATATATTGGGGATGCCGGGCTTCGATGGTAATGGCTGTACATATTAGCATACCGAGGGGGCAGTACCTCGTAAAAAAAGGCAAAAACTATAAGTGCAAAAAACTTATTTTCAAGAGCACAAAATGCATTAGCTAATACTTTTGCATTCGCTCCTGTAATGGCCTAAGAGTCGTTACACATCACCCCAGCTATATCTAGTAACTGTAAGGTGGTGTAAAATCACTAGATGTAGACTTAAATTGTCGTTGATAAGTTTAAGTTGAAATAAAAAACAACTCGTTGATTGCTATTTTGCTCTTCTTTTACGCAATCAATTAAACAACAAGAGAGCTAAGTATGTAGAATTTATGAGCAGATTATTGCCAGACGCGAGTTCAACTCTCGCCATCTCCACAATATAATATATAAAAAATATGAGAATTTCTAGAAAAAGAAAAAAACCAGATATAAAAAAGATATTTTTTTATAATGAAAGGATTAAAGATCCTATAGTTTTAGTTTTAGATAGCGAAGGAAAAAGAATTGGTGAAAAAAATACTGCCGAAGCAATCAAACTAGCAAAAGAAGAAGAGCTTGATCTGGTGCTTATCAATCCAAAAGGAAACCCTCCAGTAGCACAATTCATGAACTACGGTCATTTTAAATACAACCAAGAAAAAGAAGCTAGATTAAAAAAAGCTAGACAACACGTTGTTGATACAAAATCTATCAGAATTTCACTTCGTATTGGTCAACACGATTTAGATAACAGAAAAAAACAAGTTGTAAAATTTTTAAATAAAGGAGATAAAGTAAAGATTGAATTAGTTTTAAAGGGTCGTGAAATGCAACAAATAGCTCGTGGTTTTGAAGCCGTAAGAGAAATGGTTAAACAAATTGAGGAAAAAGAAAAAATACGAACAGAGCAACAACCAGAAAAACAAGGCAATCGTATTTCTACAATAATTGTAAAAGATTAAAAAATAAATATTTAAAAAAGTATATGGGAAAATTAAAAACAAAGAAAGCAGTATCTAAACGTTTTAAAATCACTAAAACAGGTAAAGTTACAAAACAAACTTGTGGTAAAGGTCATTTTAATTCTCGTGAAACTGGAAATGTAAAACGTAATAAACGTAAAGACGGTGTAGCAAGAAAACCACTAAACAAAACTGTTAAAATAACATTAAATAGTTCAAAATAATTTTATTTCACAACCCGTTGCATAGGAATAAAATTAGATAATAAAAATAATAAAAAAATTATGCCAAGAGTAAAAAGAGGCGTGATGCATACTAAGCATCGTGCTAATATCCTTAAATTAACAAAAGGATATAACTGGGGTAGAAAATCAAAATTAAAATTAGCTAAAACAGCAGCTAAACGTGCTGGACAATTTGCCTTTGAAGGCAGACGTACAAAAAAACGTGTTAATCGCCGTTTATGGATTGTAAAACTGAATGCAGCTGTAAGAAAATTAGAACTTACATACAGTATTCTAATCGATAAAATGAACAAACATAAAGTTGGATTAGACAGAAAAGTACTATCTCAAATTGCAGAACATAATCCTAAGGTATTTGAAGCTGTAATTGCTGAACTTAAAAAATAATTAAATTTATCCACAGAAAATTCATTTGACTATTTTAAAAGCTTCTGCTAAAATATTTACAGAAACATTAATGACTCTGGAGATTCATATGATGTTTGATAAAAGCCGGTAGCGTCCCCTCCTTCGCTTCCATGCCAATATTGAACATCATAAGAGTCTTCAGAGTTTTTTGATATAATACTTTTAAAATGTTAACAACTGTTGACATAACATTATAAATGTATTATAATTTGATTGTTCAATTTGAAATTTTAATGGACTGGTAGTTCAACTGGTTAGAGCACCGCCCTGTCACGGCGGAAGTTGCGGGTTCGAGTCCCGTCCAGTCCGCAAATCGCGACAAAGCAAGGTTAAAGCCTTGTTTTTTGCTTTTGTTAAGGGCTTTTTAGCCAGTTCGAGAGTTGTATATTTGGTAACATAAGGAGAAATAGACACTTTGAAATATCCACCCCATTTATTGGCTGAGATAAGCAAAGTTTTACTGCCAAGCACTCGGTTCGAGCCTAAACGTTTAATGATAGTTTTTTGTTCTTCTGGGTTGCCAATTTCAAATCTTTTTTTAGCTCTCATCATCAAAGAAATGCTATCAAGTATCTCGTCGCTTTTGTTTTTTCCTTTCTTAATTTCTTTAACTCGTTGTTCTAATTTATATATCTCTTTTTTATAATTATTCTTCTGTTCTAAAAATTCTTCTTCATTTATCAACCCTTTACATGCAAGACTGGTTAGATTAGTTTTTTCTAGTTTTACTTTGTTAATATCTTTTTGGATATTATTAATAATATCGTCTTGGTTTATTTCGTCTTTTTGGCAGTCGGCTACTATTTCGTCAAACAAGTTGGCAAAATCAGGAATAACATTATACTGATTTAGCATTTCTAAAACTTGTTCTTCTAAGTTTGGTTCAGGTATTGGCATTTCGTGGCATTTAATAGTTGGCTTTTTGCGATTGCACCTATAATACACATAAGTTTTTTGTTCTTTGGTACTTTTTATTATCTTTGTCTTTTTGTCGGCAGTAATTAAAGAACCACAGTTTGCACAATGAATCAATCCCGAATAAGCAAAGTTGTTTACTCTTTGCCGTGGTTTTCCTTTCTTACCGAGTATTACCTGTATTCTGTCATATTCATCCAAAGTTATCATGGGTTTGTGTTTCCCAACTTTTTGTTTGCCGTCGTATTCAATAATTCCTGCATAAAATAAATTACTAAGTATCCTATAAAAGGACGAACGAGATAGTCCTTTGCTTTTTCTTGCTTTAGTTTTAAATCCCCATTCATTGTTTAGTTTGTCCATTGCTTGCGGAGCTGTATAACTTCCCATTAACATTAAGTCAAAGGCTTGGCGGATAAGTTTAAATCTTTTCTTGTCAATTTTAATAGTGCTAAAGCCATCTTTTCTAACATTCATATATCCATTTGGGCAAGTGTTTGGTTGCCATCCCATATTAAATTTTTGTTCCAATCCTCTTTTTACATCTTTACCAAGCTTAGAAGAATAATATTGTGATTGAGAAAGTGCCATTTGCAACATCATTATTCCCTCGGGAGAATTATCAAAATTGTATGAACCAAATTTAAGGTCTTTTATAACTCCTGTCCTAACTAAATATGAAACGGTAGAGGCGTCTATTTCGTTCCGAGAGAGTCTGTCAGGGTGCCACGCTATAATTCCACCAGCCTCACCTTTTTCTATCCTCTTAATCATATTTTCAAACACGGGTCGTTTATATGGTTTAAAGGCAGAATGCTTTTCTTCTAATACTTCAATAATATCAAGATCGCCAAAGATTTCTTTGGCTTTATCAATTTGGCTTTGAATAGACAAGGCTTGTCTTTCTTCGCCCTCGCTAGATTTGCGAACATAGGCGAAATATTTGATTGTATTTTGGGTGTGCATAGTGGTATTGACAAAATGGTTAAAATGTGCTATATTTACATGTCTTGTTAAAGATTATTAATAGCCCTTTTACCAACATTTTCAGGAGGTAATATCATGTCCGAAGAAAATAAACCTTTTCACAAGCTTTTAGTTAATGAACTGAAAGTTTCGGAAAGTCACATCAAGAAATTTGTCAGTAGCGCTCCAAGAATAACTGCTGTCGCCGAAAGGAATCTCTGCTTGGGAGTCTTAGCTGAAGGAGATTACCCCAATAGAGAAGATATAGTTTGGGTTCTTGACCAGATCAAAGAAATATACACAGAATTTTATCCGGACGAAATACTGAATGTGTATACTGACGCCATCGAAACTTTGAGTGCTCGATAACTCAAAGGATCGTTCATTCAACATTATCCCTCCCGCATATCATTTGCGGGCAGGGATATTTTTTTAATCAAAAAAGGATAGCCCTGGCTTACCCGACACAAAACACAAAAAGTATTTTCATCGGACAGGACTACCCATCTCTGGTATGAAAAAATGAAACTTTTTGTTTATAAGTTGTGTCAGGTAAGCTTTTATATATTATCACATTACTTCTTTTTTTCAAGGGCTTTCAAATCTTCCTTTGTAAATGGCTTGGTAGCAACGGTACAAAACAAGACTAAGTCCATACACTGAGTGTATGCTTCTTCGTAAGTGATTCGTTCATTGTATATTTTCTTATATATTGTTTGGTATTTTTTAATGTATTTTTCTTTAATGTGCATTTTATTTTTTCTTGCATAAACTTTTATGTTTTAACTCACAGGTTTTCACTTTTCCCCCTTATTAATTGTGTAGGCAGAATAATCTACCAAACCAACATATTCGTTGGTAAAAGTTCTTTGGTAAATAGGTTTAGTCGAAACATATTTATCAAAAAAACTATGTGCTTTTAAGCCAGTTAATTCTATTGATTTTTTGAGTGTTCGAGAACAGAAGAATTTCTTTTTACGAAACATTCTTTTATCAAACATATCTTTACTAAGATATTTACAGAAGTATGCACCCATATTGTCTACTGACTGGATGTCTTTAATTTTAACAAACCCATTTTTCCAATACTTAAGCGAGAACATTCTTTCCCAAAGAAAGATGTCCATATTGTCGGGCATGACAATATTGCAAAGCAAGTGATAATGGACAGAGCCACCTTGGGGCTTAATATTCCCATGGTAGTCTGTATCTTTTTGGAATTCCACCACTGCCAAATATTCAAAGTATGGTTTGGCTCGGAGTATTCTTTTAATAGCAGTATTAAACAACTTGTTTGCTGTTTGTAAGTCTGTCACTGGCTGGGCAAAAGTTAGTGTCAAAAACTTATTTAACTGCTGATTAGAGTTAGCTGTTCTTCTTAGGTTTGTTCGTGTGCGTGATATTGAGAATTTAGTTTTAATTTCTTGTTTTTTGGTTGCTTTATGCAAAATTTTTGTATAATCATATATATCTAATTGTTGTATATTTTCTTCGTCTAACAATTTTAAATTATTTTTTACTTTGTTTTTATTAGTCTTTATATTATTTCTTTTTCTTCTCTTATATCCTTTTACTATTTTTTTACTTCTGTACTCATATACTTCAATATGAATACCTGACTTAATAAGCTTAAAATTATATATTTCAAGCATACTATTGTCGTTATGTTTTTAACTTGTATTATAAAGCTTGTCTCTAAATCGGTTAGATGTGTGCTTATAATCAAGTTATAGTGAGAGTAGATAAAAACGCAATGAAATGAAGTTTTTAATCTACCGAACGTACGATGATTACATCCAAAGATATAATCAAGTTAATGTATAAAGAACAATTAATTTAAATTATTTCTTTTGGTGTGCAACCATTTTTTCGGGTCAGGCAGAACCCGAAAAATATGGTTTGCACTTACCAAAAAGAAATTTATATTAAACTAACAGATATTCTTAAATACCGGCAAAATATTTAAGAAAAACTATTTAAAAACAAAAACAACCCCTGTTGAGGGCTGACTTTTCTGTACCGATTCTTGTCTTGATACATAACTAAAGTTATTATATCACAAAAAAACGGTTTTGTCAAATTTGGAGTAAATAGGTTGATAATATAAAAATAAAATGATATAGTTAAAATATCTAAATTAATTAAAATATATGAAATCTAATTTAAAATCATTTGAAATTAAGAAGCTTTTTTATTCTAAAAATGTAAAAATAAATTTTAACAATCCAACAAAAATTTTAATTGGAGAAAATGGAATTGGTAAAACAACAATCCTTTATATAATATACAACTCCTTAATAGGTGACTTTTCTAAGCTTAAAAAAATTGATTTTGAAAAAATTATAATTAATTTTGAAAATAATGAAAAAATAACTATAGATAAAGAAGATATTATGTTTCTCAATGAGAAATATACAAGATATAGAAATCATGGTCATTCAATTATTCATCATCGACAATCCCATTTACATGATAAAATTATTCAAAATACTGAAGAAAATTTAAGTAAGACTGAAAGAAAAGAACTTATTTCTGCATTTA
>Ga0208904_1001063_pt1 | contig 19754 bp, 18 predicted proteins | sample AntAceMetag02UKB_FD_184774 | JGI IMG/M metagenome (GOLD analysis project Ga0208904, IMG submission 184774) | Saline lake microbial communities from Ace Lake, Antarctica - Antarctic Ace Lake Metagenome 02UKB (SPAdes) (version 2) | ecosystem: Environmental > Aquatic > Non-marine Saline and...
TCAGTTAATTTCTTGATTTCCTTGGAAATAGCTCGCAAACAAAGACTTAATACTCCTCGACAAAAAAATAAATTACCCCGGAAACGAAATCCCCCTTCCATTTCCAAGGAAAAATCGACTTGTCTTTTTATTTCAAGCCTTTCTAATTGTTCAGTACTTAAAATTTCCTTAGCTATACTCTCCAAATTAGAATCAGAAATAACTTCTTCATTTTCAATTTTAACCAACGAATTGTTCAGCCTAATAAGTGGATAATTACCAGTAGAAAGGTGGAGATCTGAACCACCTTGATCAACTAAATAACCTAAAAATCCATAAAATTTTTGTTTGAAAGAGGCTTGACTCATCTTTATTTTTATTATATTTTATTTTTAATCAATTCTACTAGTTCAGAAGGAGTTAGGGATGATTTAATCAAATAATCTTCAGCTCCCATTTCTAACGCTTTTTTGATTTTTTCCCTCTCACCTAAATTAGTCAACATAATGATCCTAGAATTAATTCCTTTTATGGCTTTTATTTCTCTTAAAACTTCCCAACCGCTTTTTTGGGGCAACATTACATCCAATAAAACCAAATCTGGTCTAAAATTTTTAAAAAATTGAACAGCTTCCATTCCATTCTGGGCTAATTCTACTTCGAAATCATTTTCACTTAATTTTCTACAATAAATTTCCGAAATAAATTTATCATCTTCAACTAGCAAAATTTTAGTTTTATTTTTTTGCATCTTTAAATCTTAATTCATAATCTGCTATTCTCCTTTAGCCGATATGGCTTCCTTTCCGCTATCATCATCCGTAACCCTTTGAATTTCTTCAATAGTAGTAGCTCCTTGTAATGCTTTTATTATACCATCCTGTTTCATAGTAGTAAAACCATCTAGTTGAGAAGCAGATAACAACTCATACTCATCAGCATTATCACTAATCATTTGAGAAATCTTTTTATTAATCTCAAAAATTTCTGAAATTAAAATTCGTCCTTTCATCCCTGTATCACCACATTCACGACAACCTTGCCCTTCAAAAAGCTTAATTTTATCAGGTTCTTTTATGGGATTATAGCCTAAATATTCCTCAATAATTTCTTCTGGCAAGCTTTTCAATTCTTCTTTAAACATTTTTTTTACTTCTTGCGGAATATCTTTCCTTTCTTTTTTACATTTTTTACAAATTTTTCTGACCAATCTTTGTCCAATAGTAATTTTTAAAGCAGAGGATAGAAGAAAAGATTTTATACCCATATCCATCAATCGAGATACCGCTCCGACGGCTGTATTGGTATGTAATGTTGATAGTACTAAATGACCAGTTAAGGCAGCGTGAACTGCTAATTCAGCAGTTTCGGAATCTCTAATTTCTCCAACCATCACTATATCAGGATCTTGTCGCAAAATACTTCGCAAACCAGAAGCAAAGGTATAATCAATTTCCGGCTGAACCTGAGACTGATTAATTCCTTCTAAGACATATTCCACTGGATCTTCCAAGGTAACAATATTCGTACCTTCCTTATTAAGCATTTTTAATAAAGAATATAGAGTTGTAGATTTACCCGATCCCGTTGGACCAGTAATTAGAATAATTCCATAGGGTTCAGTAATGACCTTATTAATTTTTTCCAAGTCTCTTCCCATAAAACCCAAGGTTTTCAAATCAATCAAGCTATCATCTTTATCTAAAATACGCATTACCACCTTTTCTCCCTGAGAGACCGGAAAAGTTGAAACTCGAAAATCAATAAATTCATCTTCATTTTTAATTCTAAATCGACCATCTTGAGGCTTTCTTTTCTCATCAATCTTTAGATTAGATAATATTTTAACTCTCGAAACTATGGCTGGACCGATATTTTTAGGTAAAAATAAACTACTGTGCAAAACCCCATCCACTCGATATCTTATTCGCACTTTTTCCTCCAACGGTTCGATATGAATATCGCTAGAACCGCCTTCAATGGCATTTCTAATTATCACTTCGACCATCTTGGCCACTGGAGCATCTTGAATTACATTCAATTGACCATCTCCAGATTTAGGAACTTTGCCTATTCGTTTCTGCCTACTGGCCTCACTTTCTTTCTTGAAACTTTCCACTGCTTTACTAATTTCTATCTCTGGATTTTTTAATTTATTAAGAATCAAAGCAAAAACATCAGCAGAAACAACTTGTACTTTAATTGGTTTTTTTTGTTTATTCGCATAAAAACGTAAAGCATTCCGAGAATCATTGTCTTCAAAATCAATCATGGCCACGCTCAAAACACCATTTTCTTCTTTAAAAGGAACAAACTGATATTTGACTGCTGAATCAAGAGGTATTGAGGAAATTAGGTCGCTAGGAATCTTAAGTTTATCCCAATCCGCTAAACTATTATTGCCTTTTTCTAAGATAATATTATCCAATATTCTATAATAATAATTAAACTAACGCTTCTTTTAAATCTCCATTTCCGGAACTAAAACTTACTCTACTGGATCATTCTCTTCGGATTGATCCTGATTTATTTCGGAATCAATCACAGCTTCCTCTTCTGCAGTAATTTCTTTTTCAATATCAACAATTTCCAAATCGGTCCCTCCTAAAACATCAAACAAATTATCTTTTCCTTTATTTTCACTTTCAATAAAACTGAAATCAACTACTTTCTCTCTGTATAACATATAATTTTCAACAATTTCTATTTCTAGTCCATTTTTCAACAAACTATTCAAATAATGGCTGCTTGTATTAAGTTTTGATTTATCAATACTTTTTTTATAAAACAAAACCACTTCTAAATTCAAATTTAAATTATTAGCTATTTCATTTTTTTTAATTGAAAAGCTATTAATCCGAACAAAGCGATTTAAATTCTCTATCAAATAAAGAGCTTTCTTAAGACCAAAATAATTTCCGTCTAAAGATATCGAGGCTTCAATTTCCTTGATATTATTATCGCTTTCTAAATCTTCGTTACTTTTTGATTCATCCATTTGAATCAAGGCAATTTCCGAAATTTTTATTCCAGAAGTCACAGCTACGTCATTCAACTCTTTTAAAAATCCTTCTTCTTTAATACTCTCTGGAATAGAGTTATTCAGCAAGAGCTTTTCATCAGCATTCACCTGATTATAGACAACTACAACCTCACTCAGATTATCCTTATTTCCCCCTATTATTTTTAGATTGGTTTCTTCTGCCTCAATACTTTTATTATTTTGAGAATAATCATTCCAAATTGGTTTTGTGAAATAAACAAAAAAGAGCAAGGCGATAACTATAGATAATGGAAAAAACAATAATTTTAATTTCATTTTTATATTATTACATCTTAAACCGTTAAAAATTTTCTACTTGCTCACTTGAAATTTCTTCCATATTAAAATATTCTCCCAAGCTAAAACTAAAATCAGCAATTAATCCTTCATCAGTTTCCCTACTTGATTTTAGAAAAAAATCAAAAACATTCTCCATTTGCTTATAAGTCTCAACTTGTTTAGCAAGCTCTTCATAGCTAGAAACAGCTACCTTAGCAATATAATTAGAATAGCTATCCTTATCTTCAACTTGCAAACTCACGAAACTAACCGAAGGAAGAGTATTGTCTGAAATGGTAACTATATTTTTAGTTTGCGTTAAAAGTCCTTGTTTGCTAATTTTAGACTTCAAATCCAATGCTTTCATATTAAAATCATACATACCGATAAATTCCTCTCCGGCTAAATTTTCTTCAATAAGGGCTACTTCTTCTTTTATCTTTTGTTCTTTATTAACTGCTAAATAATTTAACAGAAAAAACACTCCATACACAAAGAGAGAGGCGCCTAGAATAGCAAAACCGAGATTTGTAGAGAGACTATTGCTGAACCACTGCCTCTTAAGTAAATCTTTATTTTTTAAATTTATATTTTTCATTTATTTTAGAATTATATTTTAATTTTTTAGAATAAAAAATTACTCTTCCATCCCGATTAAAGCTAACCCTACTGCTACGCTGAAAAATGGGCTGGTACCTAATATTTTTTTCTCAATCTCTTTTGGATATTCGATTTTAGACCAAGGATTACCAAAAACAACTTCTGTCTTCATTTTACTCTGAATGTATTTCCTGACACCTTTTAGCTCAGAAGTTCCTCCAGACAAAATTACCTTATCAACACCATTTTTTTTAAATTCATCAAATTCCATTAAATTTTTTTGAGCCTGTTCAATAATAGAATCAAAAACTGGTTCTAAAATATTTTTAACAACCACCTTAGAGCTAGATTCAAAACCTTGATCGACTTTCATTTTTTCGGCTCTTTTCTTGCTAACGTTAAGGCTCTCGGCAATTAGGTTAGTAATTCTATCTCCAGCTAAATCAATATTTCGATTAAATAAAAGCTGTCCTTTATAAATTCCGATAACATTTGTTACACCTCCTCCAATGTCCAATATTAAGTAATTATTTTTTTTCCCAGAAATCAAGGCTCTCTGAGTAGAAAAACAATCCACCTCAATTGAACCTATCGACAAACCGTTATTATTAAAAGATTCCTGAAAGTTATTACTAATATTTTTCATTACCGAAATCAATAAAACTTTTGTTAATTTAGAATCGCCTTTTTTTTGATTAGTTTCTATAATTATATTTTCATTTTTAGCTACTTTTATTTCTTTTTTTATTGTTAAATCCGATTCAATAACCTGCCAATCAAAGATTACTTCACTTAAATCAACTGGTATATATTTAGTTGCTTCATATTCAACTTCATGCTTTATCTCTTCTTCTGTTTGAGCAGATATCTCAATCAAAGTAATCAAAGAAGAGTAAGAAGGAATAGCAATATTCACTTCTTTTTTTCTAATATCCATCTCATTTAAAATTTTGGACACAATTCTTCCTGAAAAAATGCGCAAATCTTCTCTGGATAAATTTTTCTCCATTTTTACCAGAGCATAGTTCTTTAGCCTGATCTTTCCTCCTTTTTTTTCTAATTCAACCATCTTCAAATTATTGCCCCCAAGATCAATCCCAATAGAATGACTCTTGCTTTTTTTGAAATAACTGGCAATATTACTTAGATAAGATTGAAGTTTTTGCTCCATCTCCACTTTTATTTTCGTTTAATTTTTATTTTCATTTTAGACTAGCTTCATCAATTACTAATATACATCAACTATTAATATATATCAATAGTTGATAATCTCCAATAAATAAATGCCCGTCTAATCTCAAAATAATTATACTAGTTTTTCAATCACATGTAAAACATTATTTATTTTAAATCATTATGAAAAATTTCAAACAAGACAAACTCACAAAAAATGCCCGCTTTGTAATTAATCGAACCAAGGCCATTTCCAATCTAAAAAACTTTTCTAAAATAAATGGTCTTTTCTTAATTAAAACTTTATCTCAAAAAAAAGGAAGTTTGGGAGAGTTTATTATGCATAGTCTCCTAAAAAAGAATGTTAAAATCCCAGTCAATCAAGAAATTAAAAAACTACCAATCAAATTTTCCGTTGAAAATGTTTTAATTAAAGCTTTCCAAATAGCCTCTGTCTCTCGAACTCCTTATGTTGGAACCGAACATATTTTCCATGCTCTCTTATCTTTTTTAATTAAAAAAGAGCTGACTTTTCTTGATAAATATTTCAACAAAAATACCGTTCTATCTGCCAGCAAAGATTTAGATGATTCAGCCTTTAAAGACAATAATCCTAGGTTTGTCAACGAAATGCAGTCAATTATTGAAAATTTCTTTTCTTCTCAACAACCTTCTAATCGTAGATCTTCTTTAAAAGAGTTTGGAATTGACCTTAATCAGATAGCCCTTAAGGAAGATCATATTTTAGTCGGTCGAGAAAACGAACTTAAAAGAATTTCCAATATTTTAGGCCGAAAAAATAAAAATAATCCGGTTTTAGTCGGAGAAGCAGGCGTCGGAAAAACTGCCATTGTGGAAGGCTTAGCTCAAAAAATTAACCGAGGGAAAGCGCCCTATTATTTGAATAATAAGAAAATAATTAATCTTGATATTGGACTAATGATTGCTGGAACTAATTTTCGAGGAGAATTTGAAGCTCGTTTAAAACAAGTTGTCAAAGAAGCCACTGCCAACAAAAATATCATTTTATTCGTTGACGAAATTCATACCTTAGTTGGAGCCGGCAATGCCATAGGAGGAATGGACGCTGCCAATCTTTTAAAACCGGCTCTATCCAGAGGTGATTTACAGATAATTGGCGCTACTACCACAGAAGAATACCGAAAAAGTATCGAGAAGGACGCTGCTTTAGAAAGAAGATTTCAAACCATCTTTGTCAACGAACCTACCATTCAAGAAACAGAAAAAATTCTAACTGGCATCAAATCTCTTTATGAAAAATATCATAATATTACCATTGCGCTAGAAACTATTAAGCTAACAGCTAGTTTAGCTAAAAGATATTTTCCTAATAAATTTTTGCCAGACAGCGCTATCGATTTAATTGACGAAAGTTCAGCTAAAAGAAGAACAACTTCCACTAATATCAAAGCTTACAAAAAACTCAATCAAAGAAAAGAAATTCTGCAAAAAATTACTACCGAAAAAGAATCTCTGGTAATCTCTGATCGCTATGAAGAAGCTATTTTATTCCGCGATAAAGAACAAACTGTTAAAAAAGAAATTCAAAAAATTAAAGCTGAAATTCAAAAAGCCGAAAAAAGTAATCCTATCAAACTTGAATCTCAAGATATTATTGAAACTTTAGCCGAATCAGTTAAAATTCCCATTGAACTTTTATCCGAAAAAAATCATAATCTTCCGCTCAAAGTCAAAACTGCTCTTCAGAAAAAAATTATCGGACAAATCAAGGTGGTCAAAGAAATTTATAACACTTTATTACGACGATCAAGCGGTATTTCCGATCCCGATCAACCTCTTGGATCGTTCCTTTTTATCGGTGCTTCTGGCGTTGGAAAAACTTTAACCGCTAAAATCCTAGCCGAATCATTATCGCCTCTTCAATCCAACAACCTGATTCAAATCAACATGAGTGAATTTATGGAAAAACACGCAATTTCGAAATTGCTTGGCGCTCCTGCTGGTTACATCGGTTATGATGAAGACAAAAGCCTAATCGAAAAAATTCGTCAAAATCCTTATAGTGTGGTACTTTTCGACGAAATTGAAAAAGCTGACCAAAGTATTTTAAATATCTTATTACAAATTTTAGATGAAGGTAAAATAACCGACTCCAAAGGCCGATTAATCAATTTTAAAAATACTATTGTCATTCTTACTTCTAATATCGGAACTTCAGAATTAAACCAATTATCTAGAATTGGCTTCGACGCTGAGAATGATTCGCTTTTAAAACAAAAAAAATTGACCAGACAAGCCATCCAAAAAGAAATTTCCCAAAACCTTTCCAAAGAACTTCTTAATCGACTTGATAACGTTTTAATTTTTGACTATCTCAATAAAGATGATCTTAAAAAAATCGCCAAAAACGAACTGCAAAAATTAGTCAAAAGATTGCAAGAAAGAAAAACTAAATTAACTTTCAGCCAACCAGTTCAAAATTTAATTGCTCAAGAAAGCGAAAGCCCTCAACAAGGCGCTCGCTTAATTAAAAAACAAATTGAAAAAATAATTGAACCTCTAGTCGCTCAAGAAATTATTAAAAAGAATCCAAAAGAGATTAAACTAAAAGTCGAAAACAAAAAGATAATCATAAAATAAAGCTCAAAACTCAAAATACTACGAACTACTCCAAGTCAATTTTAAAATTTAAAGTCTAAATGTCAAAAAATTTTGAATTTTCAGTCATTTGACATTTGAATTTAACTTGGAATAGTTTGGAACAATTTGCTTGCCTGCCGGTAGGCAATAATTTTGAGTAATTTATATCTTTTTTGAATCATGTTAAAAATTAATCAATTCCTCAAAAACCTAGAGACTCAAATTTTGGACATCATCCTCCCCAAAAAATGCCTTCACTGCCAAAAAGAAGGAACGTTTTTATGCCTAAGTTGCTTGGGTTTAATTAAAATCAATTCCTTCCAAGTCTGTCCTATTTGTCAAAAATCCCTCACCGAATCTGGTGAAGTTTGTCGTTATTGCAAACCCACCAAACCTCCTCTTGATAATCTCACTACTGCTACTAGCTTCGACAATCCATTAATTTCAAAATTGGTTCATTCTTTTAAATATCGATTCATCGATGAACTTTCTGATCCGCTGGCTAGATTATTAGTTGAAACTTATCGAAAAAATAAACTGATAATTCCCGACTTAATTATCCCTATTCCTCTCCATCCCTTAAGGCTTCGCTGGCGAGGATTTAACCAGGCCGAATTATTAGCCCAAAATTTATCCCGAAATCTTCTCCCTGGCTTCCCTATTGAAATCAACACCGAAATTTTAACTCGAATTAAATATACCAACCCCCAAGCTAACCTTAAAAAATCCGAAGAGCGTCAAAAAAATATTGAAAATGCTTTTCAAGTCAACTTAAAGGCAATCGACAAAATAAAAAATCGCCGAATATTATTAGTCGACGACATCTGCACTACTGGTAGCACTCTTTTCGAATGTGGAAAGCAATTAAGAAAATTAAAACCCAAAGTTATTCAAGCTCTTGTAATTGCCAGGAAAAACTAAAACTCCAAAATTATAAAATTTGATTTTATTTAATTTCTGGGTTATAAATAAAAATAAAGGTTTTTTGACAAAAATAAATTAGACTAGGAGGAGATACTTATGGAAATAGACCCAGGGCGAGCAAAACTTTTTCGTTGTAAATGTTGCAGTGAAAAATTTTACAAAAGAGGACCTCTTTGTCCTTTTTGTGGCGACAAAGAAAGCGATGAAGTAGCAACAATTTCTCTTTTCAGCAACGACTATCTCAAGGGAGTTTATTTTTTTATAAGAAAGGATTCAGATGATGTTAATTTGCAACTGGTTTAACGTAATCAAAAAAAGCCTTGATATAAGAACATATCAAGGCTTTTGTGCTTTATCTCCCCAAAATTGAGGGGTTTTTAGGGAGATAAGCTAATCTTTAAGATGAAGAGAGCTAAAGAATTAAATTATTTTTTTTCTTTGACAAAAATATTATTTATGAAATAATTAGTTTGTAAATAAAAAATAATAATAAAATGTGTTAGAAGGAATTCCAAACATAGTTAATACTAAACCAGTAGAAGAAGCAACACCTGAAAAAAACGAGAAATTGGCACCGGAAAAGAAAGAAATGAAAGAAGCAACTGAACGTTTCAATGATTTAATTGAGACAGTTTCTCTCCGCTATAAAGATATGCCTGATAAAATGAAAGAAAATTTTGTTGCCCACAATAAGGACATTCTAGAGAGTGCTATAAAATTAGGAGTTAAAAAAAATCTCCCACCGGATAAAATGAAAGCCCTAGAATTAGCTGCTATTCTTCATGATTTAACAAAAAACGATCTTGTACCGGAAAAGACTGATGAAAAATTTAAAGATTTTTATGGAGAAGATTCCGCTGAATACAAAAGAATTGCTACAGATTATAGATTGCTGATGCACGGTGAAACAGCTGCCGAAGAATCAAAAAATATTTTAACTGATGAATTTTTAATTGAGCACGGAATAGAAAAAGATGCCGAAAAAATAAGAGGAATTGTTTCCAACGCGATTGCTGAACATATGGGACCTAATCCAGGTTATATGGGATTTATTCTTGAAATTACTAATAATAAATTAAGGGAAATGGAGGAATCAGAAATTGAGCACCCCAAAGCTAGAGGAACAGTTTCAGAAATTCTCTTGGCTGCAGATATGAAATCTTTAGCCAGTCGATGCGGAATAGAAAAAGTTATCAGTATTAGATGTAATTTCAATAAAACTCAAGATCAAAAAACAGTCACTGACTATAATGAAAAAGGAATTGACTTAACAATAGGAGAAGCGGCTCTTATTTCAGCTCTTTCTAGTGCTTTCCAAGCTAGAAATATGATCGAAGATTCAAAACTGCAAACTCTAATCAACGAAGTAATTAATGAAGCGATAAAAGGAGATTATGAATATGGACTAGAAGGAGAAAAAGAAATTGTAAATTGCAAAGATACAATTGAAAAACAAAAAAAATATTTATCTATAATCGCTCAGGAAAAAGAAACTGAATAGTAAAAAAGTTGCCAAACAAAGATAAAAACAAAATTTTATTGTTTTAGTTTTATTTGCACCGAGGATTATGCGCTATGCGAACTTTATTGATAGAAGAAAAGCTTTTAGAAAAACATAGAATTGCAAGAATTAGCTCGACACAACAATGAACAACTTAAAAGAATCCAAGCAAGAGGTGCTTACCAAGGGATTCAACTTAAACACTGCGAAGGAGCTATTTAAAACTAATTTTAATCTATTAGGATTTTTCGAAACTTTAAATTTGATTGAATATCGAATCAAAAAAGAACGAAGCAGAAAGGGAAACAGCAATGATTGACTCAGTAACAATTATTTTAAAAGATTTTGATCTAATAAAAGATTGGCAGAAAGAATTTGATGGAGCAAAAATGATTGTAATAACGGATAGATTCACTCATCGATGCTTTTTTCCAAAAAGCTTTGCTGAGCGAAGAAAAAAGGATGGAAAATACTTCCCGCAACTAGTACTTAACCACAAAGATCATGAACTACGAATTCAAATCTCTTTACCAAAGTTTTTATTTGGAACTAATCTCTTAGAAATTAATGAAACCCATTTAAATCAAATACACGAAGAACTAGCCAATGAACTTAAACAAGTTGGAGTGAATACCACACCAAAAAAAATTGCTAATTCACCTTTAGGAAGAATAGACTTTTGCAAAAACTTTCGAATACCACCCCACCTAGGAACAAGCAAACAAATAATTTGGAAAATGTCTGAGCTAGGTAAAAAAAGAAGTTCTGATTCACGGTTAAGCTCCTTCAATCAAGAAAATAATAAGGAAGGAACTTTATTGAAGTTTTGGAACACCTCTCAAGGTTATGCTATTTACGATAAAACCATGGAGATATTAGCCAACGGCTCTACTAACGTTGAAAAAGCTATTCAAGAAAATATTCTTTCAAATGATTATGGACATAACATGATTCGGTTTGAACTATCACTCCAAAAGAAACAGGCCCTGGAAGTCTTCTTAAGAACAAAGATTAAGGATAAAAAGAAAGATTTTTATTTAAGAGATGTTTTGAAAAAAGAATTAGTTAAAAATATTTTGTTAGAAGCTTTTAATAAAACTTTTAAACCAGAAGAATTATTCATTCTTAGTCTTGCTGAAATGAAAGAAAACAAACTAGAGATGTATCTGTTGCAAAAAAATCTTAAACTATCTGAACATATGCTTCTTTTCTATTGGATAAATAAGGCTATCAAGAATGGGCTACCAGCAACATTGCAAGAACTTAGAAGCAGAACAAGCTCTTCGACATTCAATCGGCACAAAAAAGAAGTTAAAAAAATATCAGAGAAAATTAATATTCCTCTTAGTACAACGCATAGCATAGCCTCTTATCTCAGGGAATTACCCGAATAACACTATCGACTTTGGAATAAATAAGATAAGAAAATAAGAAGATTTCTATTAAGTAGAAGAATTAGAATTACAAACTTCTTCTCAACATTAGAATAAATATACCTACAATAATTTAATTTTTGTATTGTTTGTTTGCTATAAACTATATTCTTTATCAAAGATGTATTTTTTATAAGCCTTTAGAGTCACTTCAATATTTTCAGTTGCTTTTATGTTTTCTCTTAATCCTCTAAGGTCATACTGGCCACCAGCTAGCTTATATACCCAGGCTGTGAAAAATTTGTCCGGCTTATCCTGGAATATTATTACGACCTCTTTTCCTCCGCCGAGAGCGTTATCAATAGCAAAAACCACAAACTTGCTTTTATAGTATTCTTTATCGAACGAAGCTAGCCCGGATGTAGAACCTTCATTGTCTCTTTTTTCTATCACGGACTCAGGCATCTCCATACCCTCATTAGTTCCATCTAGATAGCCGTTTAAAGCCTTCCTAATATGGATAACATATGGGTCGTCATAAATAGCATGGTAATCTTTTAGTTGAGCGTCATCAAAAGTTATTTCCTCTGTTGCATCAAGCAATTCTTGTTTCTTCTCCTTCTTCTCATCTAATAATTTCACTCTTTGATTCTCCGCTAACTCAAGTTCTCGTTTCTGTATTTCTGCTATTTTTATACGTTCGTTGTTTTTGATACTTCGATAATAAGAATAACTACCAAAAGAGCCCGCTAGAATAATAAACAGCAAAATTAATATAGGTATTCTGTTTTTAATCAAATTTGATTTAATCATATTTTTATCTTTAATCTATCATCGAAAAAATCTAAACAAATAATAATTGAGTTAGACAATAATATTAAATTATTCTTATTCCAAACCCTTTCTTTGAAGACAAGAATTATAGCTATTATCATATTGTCCCACTAAATACGAATTATCCCCTTCAACACAATAATCTCCTCGATCACAACGCTTATTATTCATACTAATTGCTTGTTCTTCTGCTTCGCTTGCACACGAGGCTCTCTGAAATGTCTCCATTTTTTTAGCTTTTTCTATTTTTGTCGCTACTTCTTCCTTCGCTTCCAATTCATTTCGTTTTAATTGCAATTCTGCCCGTTGTTGCTTTTCTGTAGACCTTTGTTTGCTTACTTGACTAGCATAGATAAACCCACCAATAATAACACTTGCCACTAGAATGGAAATTGGCAATATTAATTTATTATTTTTATCCATATAATTATTTATTTAGTTGATTAAATCATATTATTATTTTCATTTTAGTATTTCTCTTCCATAATTTCTTCAATAATTCTCATTAGCACCAGGTATATCATAATAATTTTTCATATACGCTTAGTTATAATATCGCAAAGTTATTATTCATGATTAGCAAAATAATCTAGCCAAGAAGAATCAACTCCTATGTCAGCTATACTCCTGGAAACACCACCAGGTAATTTAACGTCATTAATTATCCAGTTATTAATATCGTTTTCTAAATTAATATTGTCACCTGCAAATTTTTTAGAATATATTGCAGAAAAAACATTATTCTCGAATGACGATATTTTCATCATATAGACATAGGCATACCCGTCATAAATTGTATTGGAAACAATAAAATAATTAGGTAACTTCGTTATATCATCAAGAGCATTAAATTGTTTAATCACTTTGGCATCTGGATTACCTATATAGCTGTCAGCGATAAGCTGAGCAACGCTCTGAGCGGTGAATAATTCATTTGTCCATACTCCCTTAAGGTAAAAGTTTAGCATCAGCTCTTCGTCAGGATTATCAATTCCCTGTCCATTGAGGGCGTAATAAGAATTCCACACTCCAGTATCATTTGTGTATTCAACATGCTGTGATCCGAAATTTTTTCCCGCAAAATAAAGATTCTGATCATCGGGTGTGATTTTATTAATTAATTTATCTTCAACGTCCACATTATTTTCTAATATATTTCTCTCGGACTCTAGTCTTTGTGATTCCGCTAATCTTGTAAGTTCATTATTCTTAATGATTTGATAATAGGAATAACAACCGAAAGAACCCGCTGAAATAATGAACAACAAGACTATTATTGATATTTTGTTTTTAATCAAATTTAATTTAATCATTTTTTTATCTTTCATTTATTATTTCATGAAGAGTTAAATAATCCGATAAAACATGACCACATCCTAAATAAAACACCCTTTGTTATTTTTACTGTTCTGTTATCCACAAACACAACCACACGCCAACAATAATAGTAGCAAAACCGCCTATAGAAAGACTATTTTGAAAAATCATACTACTCATGCCAAATAAGCTTATCGCCCCTCCGATAAATAATGCAAGTAAATCAAATTCCATCTTAGGCCAACAGAATTTGTACCATCCGATCTCAAAGACAGTGACCGCTATGCCAACTATAAAATTTGCATTATCTGGTTCACCTTGCGCCTCAAACATACTCTGGAGACCACCCCACGCTATGATCAAAGCTACTATAATATAAATTATTTTATTCTTCATTTTTTTCCCTTATATTTTCTCTTATTTCTCGATCCGTTTTTATTCCAATTTGAAAACCGCAATCCTGACACTCGATAGAATTTTCTTGGATATCTTCAACGTAATCTGGATCCAATTTAATTAAAAGGATATTTTTGCTACCACATCTCTGACATTTTTTAATTTTCATTTTATTTAAAATGGTTTGAATAATTTTTTATTACTCTTCATCTTCATCTTCCTTCTCCTCTTCTGGTTGATCTTCAGGCGAAAGCATCTTCCATCTTCCATCTTCCATCTTCAAATCATATGTTCCTGTATATGAAATAATTTCTCCATATTCAGCGACTCTTGATAATTCTGCTTGAACAAAAGCATTATCGTCCTTAATTGATAATCTTTTTATTATAATATCTGAAAGAGGAGACGTTTCTAGTTCTTTTTCAAGACGACATCTTTCACCCCAATTTTCTCTTGCTTTTTCGTCAGAATTACTCACAGAATCGGCAAATGAATCACAATTTCCAACCAAACGAAAATTCATAGATTCATTAAAATTTTCCCTGAGCTTTGTCTCTTCTGGGGAAACAGTTTTTTGAGCAATTCTTTTTTCATCATCAAGCATTATTTTTTTTATCTTTGAATCTAAATAAAAAAACATCGCAAAATTAACAATTAGCAACATAATGATAACCATCGGGGTTGTGATTTTAAATTTTTTCATTGTTTTATTTAATTTATTAATACTTAATTATAGAAGGAATAGTGTTAATCTCATTTTTATCAATAATTGGTAATTCAAGTTTTTCAAGCATTTCATTCCCAAAGTCGAGAGCCCATTGCGAAGGAATATAAGGGAGTATATCAAAATAAACGCTGTTATCTTCGGAAAAACCTTCACCATAATTTTCATCCAACAATTCATACAAAGAATTCGTATCTTTAGAATAATATATTTCAATTAGTTTTTGCTCTGGAAGTTTTTCTATTAATTGTTCGATAATTCTTATAAGCACAGGATATCCTAAATATTTATCAACGTCTAATCCGCTTTTTTGTACTTCTCTAGAAAAATGCTCGGTAAGGCCTTCTTCAAAAAACAATGGAAGACTCCTTTCTTCTGAAATATAGCTATCAAAGTGCAAGTATTCATGTATAAGGGTGCTTATATAATCAGCGACCATAGTTGGCTTAGTAGAAGACAATGCAATCTTAATTCTATTTTCAGGTTGAAATAACCCTAATTCAAAAGGCACGCTTTCTTTCGAACTTTCTGCCATATTTTTAGAAATGCTAATTTCTTCTTTATATTGAACAAATTCATTAAATAAATATAAATGCCCATTGTATTCTTCAACCCAATAGTTTGATGTTTTCATGTATTGATTTCCTATTTCGTAATAGCCACTTTTTAAGTCTGCACAATACCAAGTTGAAAATGTTGGTTTACAATCTCTAACATAATAGCCACTTGAACAATAATAGTACCCACAATATCCTCGAACATACCTAGAAGTGCAAGTTTCGGCTGTGGAACATCTATAGAAAGCAGAGTCTCCTTCGGCATAGGAAGAATTTGCTAATCCTTTATAATAATTAATGTTTCCGTTAGCTTGATTCATTTTATCCTCTTGATATTCAATGACGGTATTCAAGGTTTCTATTAATAACATCAATTTTCTAATCCTTGCATTTATTTGTTGTATTCTGAATTTTTGATATTTTTCTTTAGTGAGTATTTCAATAGTAGGAAATTCTTTGTTATTACTTGAACTCATTTTATTTTTTACAAGTAACTTACCAAGTGCTGGGCTGATTACTTCAAATGATTTTCCTTCAAAACTTCTAATGTAAAGATCATTTTGGAACATAACAATTGAGCTCTGATTAGGTATGAGAAGATTCACATTTCTCCTTTCAAGGACTTCTTGAAAAACAATTTTTCTATAAAAATCACTTCTCGCTTTTTTTTCTGAAATAATTTTAAATAAAATTTGTTTATTAATGTTATTTTCTGAAATAACAATGTCTGGAATGATCACTGCATTATCAAGCTTTTCTTTTATCAAAGAGCTGTCCCATATAAGTTCGTTGGCAAGCGGATTTTGACTAATCTTATATTCTATTATAAATATTTCACCAAGAGAAAAAAGATATACTCCTACAAAAGCAACGTTTATACTAAATATTGCCGTTAAAAACATTCCCAGTATGCAAGTTATGTATTTTTTTATTGAAAATTGTTTTAATAAAAGTATTTTAAAATATAAAAATGAAAAAAGAGCTAAGGATATTAATATCAAAACTAAAACATATATATTTGTTTTTTTTATTAATTCAAAATTCAAAATATAAAAATTCAAAAGAGGATGGCCTCTTGTCCATAAGCCCTCTATCTTTAAAATTGATGAATATGCAAAATAAAGAAAAGTTGATATAAATATAAAAATAAAATAAAGCCGATACACAGTACCCTTTTTTGAAGGAATCAATGATTTCAATAACTCCAAAAATAACTTCTGCGATTTATTTGTCTTCTTATCTTTCGTTATTTTTACCATTTTTTATTATGAAAATCTTATTTCTAATTTAATTAAAAGAATATTTTTACTTCCACATTTTTGGCATTTTTTAATTTTCATTTTTCTTAAGATATTTTTTTACTGAATTTGATACAGTTTTTTCGTTTATGTTTCTTTCTCTGCAATAAGAGGCTTTAAACCAATCGAATAAAGGTTTTATACCTCTACTAGAATTGCAACTACTGCAAACAATAACAATATCTTCAATCTGTAAGCCATCTTTCCAATAAAAAGGACCGTCAAAGTTTAAATGTTCTATGGTAGCGCTGTCTTTCCTGTTATTTGTATCATATGGAAAAATCATTTTTTTATGACAATATGAACATTTTCTATCTCTTTGGAAAAGTTTTTCAAGCTTATCTTCTGGAATGCCAAATTTATTATTCATAATTAAAAAAATTATTTACTTCTTATTTTTTCTTTAGCAAGTTAAAGATCTAAAATTTAACCATGCCAATCCTCAATAACAATTCTCTTTCCGGATTTTTTCACCACTACCTTTTGCTATTCTAGATGATTATTTCGTATATTGATCAATTTACCGTCATCTTTTACTTCTAAGGTGTCGCGATTAATAGTAATAACTCCAAGAGTTTTCTTCATATGACAATTAGCGCATAAAACCCAAAGATTACCCACAGTTTCGGTTCCGCCTTTCGACTTTTCAACTATATGGTCAACCTCGGCGTATTTTCGCATTTCTCCTTCTGCGTTCTTATATTCGAAAGAATATCCGCAAACCTGACAAGTATAATTCTCAATTTTTTTGATACGTTCTTTTTGTTTGACATTATCCCTTCTCACTTTTTGATTCTTAACTTCCTCTTTGTAATCTTCCTTTGCTGATGGCTTGAACTTCTTTGCCTCTTTTAATAATTCTTCTATAGATTTATTTAATATTTCTGGGACGACCTCTTCTTTCATTATAAGATCATCAAGAGTTTCCTTCTTAACTCTTTTAATTCTTTCATTAAACGATATTTTCTTTTCTACTTCTCTTTCTAAAAGACTGTCGGTTCTTTCCACGACATTATAAATAAAATCTATTATTCCCCAGCTTAATGATGAATCCTTATATTTAAATTTATTCGTAATAATCTTATGTACATGATTAAAATCACTATTTTGTATTAATACATCCCGTATAATTTTAGCAAAACCAGCCATCTGTCGATATTTTTCTCCTTGCGAACCTTTGACCTTAAGATCAAATCCGATCATTGAAGAAAATCTTACAAATTGTCTTGTTTTAACATAGAAATATTTTTCTGGATTGTTAGCGGCTAAAAGAAAACTTAAAAATCTGGCATCAATAAAATAGCTTTCCCTATCAAGTGGAAAATTTTCTTTTATATCATTTATAAAATTATCGATTCTTTCGGTTACTAAATTATTGTTATCCAACAATTTAGCCAATAAGGCTCTGACTATTTTAGGATTTTTCGTCGCAAACCGAATCAACATTTCTGCTGGAAAATATTGTCCCGAATTCACTAAGTTAAAACCATCCTTAAAGGAATTTTTTAGCATTTCAGGAGTATCCTTTGAGTCCAAATTAAATTCCCTTTGGAATGTAGCTACTGCATTATATTTGTAGCCCTCAGCAACAACATAAGAATCAACATCAGCTAAAATTCTTTCCGCATAGATTTTTACATATTCATTAATATTTTGTTCGATTTCGTAATCCATATTTAGTAAAATAATAATTATTTTCTCAAAACTTTTCTAATGTTTTTGTCGTCTAATTTTTGTTCTTTTAATTTTAAAATCTACCTTTGAAAAGAAATCAGTATTTAAATAATGATTTCTATTTTTTCGATACCCGTTTAAACATAAACATTCTGTTCTTCCTCAACGTAACTATCATAAACATGCTGAAAAACTAGATTCAACTTCGTCTGTAATATTTCCTTGCCATAACTTTCTGGTAATTCATCATACAAAACATCAGTGATCGCTTCCTTCACCTCCGCACGAGCCTGCTGTTTTTTCCGCCAATCAAGACACAATAATTTTTCTTCTTTAAGCTTCTGAACGATTTCTTTTGCAATCTTTTTTATCTGCTTCTTTTCTTCTTCGCTTAAGTCATCTTTATAAAGCAAATCAAAGACTGCTAATTGTTCTTCATCGAGATTTTCTCTAACGCTTCTTTTTTCTTCCTCATTCAAATCCTGAGCAAGGGTCATAAGCATTTCAAAAAACTCTTCAACTGTCTTGGCTCCATTGTTATAATCTTCTATCAATTCTTCAATCTTTTCTGCCAATTCAAAACGAGTAGGATTTTGTGCTATTAATTTTTTTATTTTTTTCTGTATGGACTGCTTCAGCTGCTCAGCTTCTGTGTGCTTCTTTCCTTTATCAAATATTTCTCTCAATTTCTCAAAATTTATTTCACTTAAATCTTTTATTTTGCTGTTTCTTCTAATCTCATATCCCTCAGCTGCAATAGAGTCATCTAGCATTTTTTCAATTTTATCAGCTATCTCATCAACATCTACGTCTTTTTTTGTTATTACGCGAACCCTGTCTGCCAGCACCCTGTGTGCTTTTACTTCCTGGTAATACTTGCTTGCACTTCTATCGGGCAAAATTGCCCCAAACAGTTTGACTATTTTGTTACTGAGACTTAAATAATCGTTTTTAATTTCTTCGCTAATTAATATTATATCCACGGCCTCTTCAATTAATTTAATCTTTTCTAAACCTTCAGCCTTTATTAACTCCGGTATTGAAATTTTATATTTTTCAGTAAATTCTTTTCCTTCTTGCAAAAACTTCTTTAGCTCATTCACTAAATCATCCTTTGGTGCTATTGGCATATCTCTTTCACCATCAGGTCCAATTGCGTATATCGATAAAGCTTTTTGTAAATTTCTGAATACTCCAATATGATCAACGATCAAACCATTGTTTTTACCAGGAAAAACTCTATTCGCTCTTGCAATAGTTTGCATCAAGGTGTGCTTTTTCATAGGCTTATCAATATATATTGTTGATAACACTTCCACGTCAAAGCCAGTCAGCCACATACTGCACACGATTACAATTTTCAATGGATCATTTGCATCTTTAAATTTAGTTTCCAAATCTTCTTGAATCATTCTAGTTCTATGTGGTATCACATCTAAGCCATGTTTACTAAAATGTTT
>Ga0208904_1001067_pt1 | contig 19653 bp, 27 predicted proteins | sample AntAceMetag02UKB_FD_184774 | JGI IMG/M metagenome (GOLD analysis project Ga0208904, IMG submission 184774) | Saline lake microbial communities from Ace Lake, Antarctica - Antarctic Ace Lake Metagenome 02UKB (SPAdes) (version 2) | ecosystem: Environmental > Aquatic > Non-marine Saline and...
GTCAAATTGCAAATGAGGGGTTTACCAAGTGATTGCAACCAAGATGCATTGATAGAGTACGATATAGAAGCATAGTATGACATCTATGTCATAGTAGATTGACAGAATGTCATGGATGGCTCAGACTGTACCAAAATGGTACGATTTATCAAAATGATAATAAGGTATGACACGAATGTCATGGCATGAGAGATGTCACCATTATCTTAACGACTCTAAACCGAACGTGTACGTTCACGGTCACTTCCCCCGGGCAAGCGCGAGCGGAGCGAGTCGCACTTGAAATACCTTACAGTGTGTTTGGTTGGGGTTGGGGTTGGGGCAGCCTAGCGGCAACGAGCGAGCGTAAGCGAGTCTCATGTTTGCCGCTACCCTATCTGGAAACGGTTGTTTGTACACCCAACTCAAGGGCGAGTGTATGCGTGAACGAAGTGAGCGTATATACGAGCTAGCCAACCTATGTATACGAACACAGTGAGTATATAGGTTGGCTCCGAGTCCACCCCCCCACCTTCGAGTCGAGGGGTCCCCATCGGGGGCACATATAAGATGCCCACACCCATAATATACTCCAATTCCTCTATAGATCACCCAATCCACATCCATCTCCATTCCTCCCCCTCCCTAAACACACTCCTACATCCCTCTATCCATCATCTAAGCAACGTTCATCCCACAACCTACCACCAGTACTGCCGACATATTTGAACAGCTTAGAATGCCAATACCTGGCTGTACCTTTTACAAACCTTTTCCCTTGACACGGGTATTATCGTATGCTATTTCTATGCCAAGAAGGAGGCAAAATGAATAGATTAGAGCTGTTAATCAGAGGGACACGCCAGGAGTTCTGTGAATACATCGATAGGGCCAGGGAGCTACTTGAACGCTGGGAAAAGGATTTCGATGTTCCAGAAGATAATCCGGTGCGCAAGTATCTAGAAGTAGCATCTAACATAGGACGCCCACAACCTGATCTCAACGATGCCTTTAGAGATGCTTTCGATTACAAATGCCGTAATTGCTTTATAGGAAACAGCCCCGATGTTTTCAAAGAGAACCCGTTGATTGATAGAAGGGACTACATTCTAAGGACAATAGGTAACTCATTAAAGTGGCGCAAGAGGCACGACAAAGCTCTTGTGGAGATCAACGATGCTTGGTATGAACGCCAGAACCGAATCTTCCAATACAAAGGCGAGCTTCAACGCCGAATGAACACCGATCTTGCAGCATTTATCCTCGTTGTAAACAGTGATGAGTAACCCTTGACACCTCCATCCCAGTATGCTATTTCTATGCCAAAAGGAAACAAAATGAAAGTAACAATCGAAGAAGACAACGAAATTATACTACATAGGCACCCACACGGAATCAAGGTAAACGAGGGAGGCACTGTTTATTCTATTGAAGATCGTGATGGTGGATTCTATATCCGGTGCGAGGACGGTCCATGGTTTGAATGGGTTGATTTGCTGGGCTTTGTTCTGGTGGACACCCCTTGACACCCTCCCAAAACGGGCTATGGTAATTTATCGGGGTTAACAAGTACGTAAAGGAAACGAAAAATGAGTACAAAACAAGAGATAAAAGACGTAGAATCTGCACCGGCAAGGTGGACCATCACCAAGATGGTTGAAGACTGGCTGATGGAACACGGCTACGATGGACTGCACAGTGACGATGAGGACAACTGCCGTTGTAGTCTAGAGAACCTATTTGACTGTGAATGGGGAAACGGCCGCAATTGCAAGGCCGATCGCATTGAGCCAGTATGGAGGTCTACCGGGCTGCCGGATTGGGAAAAAGCATCATACAAAATGCACAAAGTTAGGGCCGCTGAGAGGGCTTACATTAAGGCTTGTGAGCAATGTGACGAGACACAGAAGGAATGGGACAATTCTAAGCTACTCCGAGATACAGAAGACAACGGTTGGTTAAAAACTGGCATTTTGGTGCAAATGGAATTCGCCCTAAAAATAAAGTCAGACGAAAAAATTAAACTTGGTAGAGCGCGGGAGAGTTTAAGAGAACAAACCGCAAAGGACACCAAAGAAACATCAATAATCCAGCGCAAAGACGGCAAATGGGATTAAAACTTGAAATGCAAATTATGAGCATCATCGGCAAGCAAATGGATGATTCAATGGAGTTAGCCAGGACTTTGCTATATCAGTGGGAGTCAGAGTTTGGCGAGCCATCCGATAACCCAGCCCACCTTTACTATCACGCCATTATTAACAGTGATCCTGACGAGGCTGAAATCTACAAAAAGGCACTCGGTAGCTATGGAAAGTCAACACCCCCGGCGTATTTCACAGCTATCGGCGCACTTCACGACTTCGCAAAAGACTTTAAGGAAGTCATCAAATATAAGAAAGAACTAGGCAAAGAAAAGTGCGATACTTACTGTCTTATCTGTGAACATCACCGTGAGATCGACAAACTGCTTCAGGTTCAACCAGGTGGAAGGTATATAATCTAATGGCCAAAGAAACATCAATAATCCAGCGCAAAGACGGCAAATGGGAAGTCAAATACGCTTATAACGACACAGACTTCATAGGCACCCAAAGTGACTGTATGCATCAAATACGTAATAATTGTGAGAAGCTTGAATGGGGTAGTGCAAGACACAAATGTTATGGCTGTGCTGAAAGATGCGTGTGTTCACTCGATCCAAAAACAAAGGAAGTCCTGTACCCAGAGCTAATCACCTACAACAAGGATTTTTTGGAGGCGGGGCTTGCCGAGCTAAAGAAATCTAATCCCGTACTGTTTGCCAAAGCAAATGAGATTGAAGATCGTCTGAAAACCTGGTGCGAGAAGCGAATCAAAGAACTGGATTTTGCTCTGTACTGGGATAGAGCTTTGATGACTGATGAAGAGCGCGACGAACACGATAGGCTTGAAATGGAACGCACAGAGCGTTTTAAGAAGCTATTCCCCGCCTCTGATATGACCCAGGAAGTGCTGTATAAAAACTCTAAAATGGAGAACAAGAACCAATGAGCGCAAGCGTAAATGACGTAACAATAATCGGCAACCTGGGCAATGATCCAGGGGTAAGATTCACCAGCGGCGGTAAAGCAGTCTGCAATTTCAATGTTGCAACTACCGAAACCTGGATGGCTGACGGTGAAAAGTGTGAAAGAACAGAATGGCACCGGATAGTAGTCTGGGGTAAACAAGCTGAAGCATGTGGTGATTACCTCCACAAAGGCTCCAGTGTCTACGTGCGGGGTTCAATCAAGTCCAGGGAGTGGGAGGATAAGGAAGGTAACAAACGGACGGCAGTAGAGATCAACGGGCGTAACGTGGAGTTCCTGGGCGGTAAGAGTGGTGGTTCAAAGGCTCCTGATACGAAGCAGGAGGGTGAGTCGGAAGTTGACGGGGATGATATTCCTTTTTAGGGGTCGAGTATTATGCACAGGATGAAAAAAGCAGAGACACACCCAAGAATGACACACTGAATAAGCTCGCTGCGGGCTTTTCTGCGCCAGTATTCCATTTCCTCTTGCTGCCTTGGGCTGTTACATGCCTTCGGCCACTCCCTAATAAATAATTCCCTAACCTCGTCCATCTCTTCCGGAGTCATGTCTTTGATTTCTTTCATTCCATCTCACTCTTCAGCTTGATATCACAGACTTCATCGCGCTCGTATGCAACAATAGCGAGCTTCATTCCAAGTACATGCGCCCAGTTAATAACGTCGGAAAGTTCCATATCAAGAATTTCGTACTCTTCTCTATCAAGAACGCCTCTAACATAATTAGAATCTGCGTCAAAACCTGCATCCACTATCATACCGACAAACTGACCTGTTGATATTTCATTCTCTTCAAGGTTGTCTCGAATCGTGTCCAAAAACCCGTCAATAACTTGAGTCCTGAAATCCAATGAATCTTCGACCCATTCGTTGTTTTTTCTCATTTCCGTATCCACTCCTTGTTGATCTTACCATCGTAAAATCCCCAACGCTCCATGATGTCACGTTCCTTTTTAGCCTGTTCGACTTCACTTTCACCACGCTTTTGGGCACCGGCTCTTTCAGCATAGTCGATGTGACGGATTGCCGACACCCTTTCAGTATTACCTTCAGGGCTACGCCATTTGATGCTGACCAGGACATCGTACTTTGGGCCATACACCCCGCGCCGCTTGATTACTTCGATACTGTAGGTGTCGCTAGCTTCCATCTTTTACCTTATTTTGCCAATACGTCGGTCCAACAACCGAGGGGCAACCATAGAGAGTCATCCGAGGGCTTCCTTCTTCGACGGTGACCTCGCCTATAACTGGCTTCGTGAAGACCGCCACCTCGTCAATAGGCAGCATCCCGGCCTGTTTCTTGATTTCTTTCATAACCACTTCGGTTGTGTAGATACACTTTTGGTTGTCAAGCACCCTTTTCGCTTCATCCAGGATTTCCAACAGCCATTTACAGCGATCCGCGAGTTGATCGTGGTCAGTCGGCTCTGGCTCCTCTTTTCTCTCGGATTCGCCGCCTTCATCCATCCAGTTTTGGATTCTACGGTAAAGCCATTCCAGCGCAGAACCACTTATGTACTCCCCTGCACAAAGCACCCTGTTGTAAGCAAACCCATCGTAATCATCCAGCGCAGTCTCGGATTCGTGTTGACCATCCGTTTTTTGGCCCACCTTGCCAAGCCTGATAACCTTCCCGCCAAGTGAATGGATATAATCAACCTCGTTTGGGAACCGGACGTCGGAAATGACGACGATTTTTATTCCCAACTCCTCGGCTTCGTCAACGTATGAGTGAATCCCGTATTTTTCACTCGTGATGAAAGTATCTGCGTCAAGCGACCTCATTGCGAATCCAAGGTCTTGCAGAAACCCCCTGTGTTTGTTTTTGACATCGTTGGCGGAGAAATCAAGGCCGGTTATTTCATACGCCAACCGTTTCAAACTGTCGGCAAATGCAATGTGCCTGGCATGGTCCTCGCCACCAAAATGTCCCTGGATTCTGGACCCCAGCGTAGTTTTCCCAACTCCAGACTTCCCGGAAATCCCTATGATTAGCGGCTTTTTCATTTGTTCACCTCCGGTTGTTATGTCATTTCGTCTCATTTTTGTTCCTCCTTGGTTTGCTCGTTCTCGATTTGTTTTAGATGTGCTTTCAGGTGGCTCTCAAGCAGTTCTCCGGCTATTTCTATCTCTACCGCGCTTTTCTTTTCCCTGGCGGTTTGGAACACAACGAGAGCGATGACAGACAGTACTACGCCGATACAGATAATAATCATTAACGCGTCTTCCATTACGTGGCCTCCTTATCTTTTAGGGTTTCACTTACAGTCTTCAATCGTGCCTCAAATCCCATACGCTCAATGGGGTGCCCTTCAGGAAGACCGGCAAGGATCTCCTTAATTTCATTGATCTCTGACTTGATGGAGTCGGTTTCAATCTTATCCTTATCACAGAAGTGAATTTGAGAATAATCGGTAATGTCGTGAAAGTATGTCATTACACCACTCCTGTAAAAATTGGACGTGGCAGGAGACTGGAAAAGCGCCGTGCTTAGATCACACGGCGAAAACCGAGAACCACGTCCAAACTGAATTACCTGGATTGAATAAGCTGATTTGGCATTTGTTTTTCGTTTCCACCTCACGAATCTAACACACTGGTTTTGAATGTCAAGAAGTTTCTGGGCTTTTTTCCTTGACACCCGATCTTTTGTGAATTATCTTTTAGACGATGGACAAACCAGTTAAAAAAATCCACAGACCTCCAAGACCACCGACCAGACCACCGGCTTCAGCAGAATTGACGGCTGATATTAAACAGATGGCCATTGACGATGACACTGCCCAAAAGGGGTTTGTTGAAGATGAGACACTGGATAGGATGCGGAAAGTGTGCCAAAGAATCTCCAAGAACCCTGCTGCATCCGAGGGCAACAGGCTTAAAGCTGTGAAATTGGAAGCTGAATTACTGGGTATGCTTCAGGTAAGGTCCGACAAGCCCGCAAACATCGGTGAGTTCGAGACTACGACCGAGAGGGCTATTAAGACTGCTGAAATGATAGAGAGCTTGCTGGAAGACTCTAATGACGAAGTTTAACGCAAAAGAGTTCGCGTTATTACCCAGTAGCGAACAGAAAGCAGCACTTGACCTGTTATTCTCCCGTAGTTTCGCCAAGTGGGTCATGTACTACTGGACTGAATCTGAGGGGTCAAAGCATTATCACAAAGACTGGAACCTGAGCAAGATTCTCGACCTGGAGATGCAAAAGGGCGGCATCCACCGTAATATGTGCGACCTTGCCCAGTCAATTATCCTTAATCCAGATATTGAACACGAAAAAGACGTTAATAAACGCACAGATATGTTAATGGAATGGCGACGGGCACTTGCTGTAGAAGCTCCCCGTGGGTTTATCAAATCGACATTATTCTCCAGATTGTTCCCGATCTACCTTGCTTGCTACCCAAAGCTTTTACGTCGTCCATCTGCGATTGTGGCATCTGAAACTGTCGGATTCGCCAATACTTTGTTAAAAGGAACTGATACCCCTGGGCAATTAGAGTTAGTCGAGACTAACATCCGCCTACACAGTGATTTCGGAATGTCTGCCAAGTACAAAGAAGGTGAGCTGGTAATCAGCACAAAACGCGGCGATTTTATCATCATGGCGAAGGGTTTGACAGCCCAGGTTCGCGGCCCTCACCCTGGAATAATCATTGTTGATGACGCTGAGGGTAACGAGGGTGCGTATTCTGCGATTATCCGTAAGAAAGTCAAGCACAATTTCGACACTTCACTACTTCCTATGCGTGATTCACGCGATCATTACGGGATTAGGGTACTTGATCCATTTTTACTGACGGGAACGATTCTACATAATCAATGTCTGTTGGCGTCTGTGATTAAAGAACCAGATACCGGACTACCACGCCCAGGGTTTGTCACTCACTCGTTTAAGGCTCTACTTGGTGAAGGTGACACTGAATACCTGCTGAAACACGGTAGGCCATCTTGGAACAAGCGTAACCCGATATACGTGCTGGCTGCCCGTGCTAAATCAATGGGAATTACAGCGTTCAATCAGGAGTATATGGGCGCACCATTAACCGATGCGACTCAGATATTTTACCGTGTTTGGTTAAGGAGGTTCGCCACACTACCAATAGTTGACGTTAATGGCGAGACAATCGTCTACCATTACATCGTTGGCGTTGATCCTTCATCCACTGAAAAGGAAATGCGTGATAGATCGCAAGCTGCCGTAGTTATTGCTGCGATCATCACTGACGGTGCGTGGAAGGGCCGGACGTACATCGTAGACGCCAAACAGGGGTTCTGGACTACCGAGCGTATCATTGACGAGGTAATCGCTGCCAGGACCAGGTACTCACCCTCCCGACCGATTGACTGTGTGGTGGAAAATGCCGCTGGTCAAAAGCACCTGAAAGTCGCGATCAGGGAACGGGCATTGCGAACCGGCGTTCAAAATATCAACGTCTTTCTGTCACCAGCCGATACTCAAAAACAGCGTCGGGCGATGCAGGTGCAATTCTGGGTTGAACGTGGCAATGTTTACATCAAGAATACTGACAGTGCGTTCTTTGAAGAGATCGTTGAATTTCCTAATCACCCGAATGACGACCGTTTGGATGCCTTTGTTTACATTCTAAGGCGTGTAGTCTCAGTATTCGCCGGTCCAGGTAAAGAACCTGAAAAGCAGTCAGCGAAAGAATCTTTTGTCCAGAAACAATACAGATTGATCAAAGAACGTGAAAAGCGAAGTAATAAGCATAAACCCGCTGGGGTTTTTAAGAAGTACTCAAAAAGGTAAAGGAGACAAAAAAATGAGTGAAAATAGAATCAAAGAACTTGAGTCCAAAATCAAGGGTATCATTGACGGTGTTGAATCCCAAAAGTAACCCTAGTAACTAAAAGTAAAAAAAGTTACGATTTTACTTGACAAGTAATATATTTTTATAGTAGCACTTGAATAGTGTGACAAATTGTCGCACTATAAGGAGCTACTAGATGGAAATCTATTCAATCGTTTCAGTTTTCGTTGGCGGTGTAGGCGTCGGTCTGATCGCAGCATCAATCTTTGCTGTAGTCGAAATCAAAAAGAAATCAGAGTTATGGCGAGTCGAGCGGACGATGTATATCAACCGCCTCTTAGACCGTCCGATTGAGCTTGGTTTGAATACCAGTGTCTTGGTCGAGGATCACGCAGAGCCAGAAAAGACTCTCAAACAACATCTCTATGGCGTTCCCCCTAAGCTTGCTAAAGAAGTCCTGCATTACGCGGGTAATACTCCATGAAGGATGCCGCTTACGATGGACATAAACAGTCCGCGTGGGACAAACTGAGCAAATCTAAACTTCGCTCAAAAGGCAGAATCACTGTCAACAAGATCATGGACCTGTGGGAATCACACGTTGATGGAACGAGTCTACAGGGCCGTGAGTGGGAAACCTGTACCAGCTACTACCTGAATCATCAACATATCCGCATCGACACGTTTAACAATGACAATCTCTCAAGGCAACTTGGATACAAACGGGATTCAGACTTCGGAACATTCACGGTTAACCGGATATCCAGGGCCGTAGAAACAAGCTTGAGCCGTTTACTTGGCAGCAACCCTGAGATTGACTTCATCCCTCAAAACCCGTCAAGTGAAAGTGGTCGGATTGCCGAGGCTTTGCAACAGGTCATCACTCAGTACACATGGCAGGATATGAAATTCGTCGAGCGACTACGCGACGCCTTGCTGTGGAATGAAGTGACTGGCACAGGGTTTATCTACTATTACTGGGATGTGAACCGTGGGAAGCATGTTACCCACTACGAGCTTGATGAAACCGGCCAACCGATCAAAGTACTCAAGTGCATGAAATGTGGCGCACAGTACGAGCCAGGCGAGCCGTACAACCCCGCATCATTTGAATGTCCTCAATGTGGCGGTGAAGTAACCGAGCAAGAAAACGTGCTGTATGAAGGGCGTGTAGGAAAACTTCAATGCGAGGCATTATCACCCTGGGATGTTGCTTTGAATCTCTCTGCTACGCATCTTGGTCAATGTGACGAGATGGTTATTCGCCGTGAAATACCAGTTCACAAAGCAAAAGCACTTGCCGATCCTGAATGGTTCTCGATGGAGATGTTCAATGAATTGGCCTCCGCTGATCCTGACGAAGAAGAGGGGATTACAACCTCAAATAGAATGCTCCATTACGGTGAAACCTCCACCGCGAGCAAACCGATCAAAGAAACCGTCATCATATATGAGTATCTAAGGGCACCGCGACCTGGAAGTGTTGACGAAGAACAACTTGCCGGTTCCCATACTTTTATCTGTGACCGCAAACTAATGAGAGAGCCGGAACCATGGCCCTATGACTGGGATACGCTGCCATTGACCGTTGTCAACGCAATGCTGGTACCAGGCAGAGTTCACGGTAAAGCACGGATAGCCTTGGCACTGGACGCTCAAGACGCACTAAATAACTATGGAGCCAGGCAACAGGAAGTCGTTGCAAAGAACGCCACGTCGCAACTGATCGCCAATCAAACACTTGGACTTGATGAAGAGAGTCTTTATGACGGCAGCGACATTATTTTTGTCAATTCAGATGGACCTGCGCGTGATGTTGTCGGGCGTGTACCAGAGATCAATCTAAACCGCGATGCACATCAAGGCGCGTCGTTTGCACTCCAGGCTTTGGATAACACGCTTGGTAATTCGTCTGAAGCAGTATCATCTGCAACTACCGGTAAGGCAAAGCTTGTCCAACAGGCTGATGAAAGCGCATGGCAATCAGATTACAAAAACAGGTTCCTGGAATTTGTTCGTGACAATGCTTTGATGCAAGCAAACTTCCTTCGACAATTCATGCCGGTTGAAGAGACTTACAATATTATTGGCGAAGACCGCAAATCATTGGCCGTGACATTTCTTGGAGCTGATATTCCTTTAGAGCTGAATGTGATCTGTACTGTCGGATCATTCAATAATATCAATCCGTTTGCATCCCAACAACTGGTTGCCGATCTGTGGACCTCTGGTATCCCTCAAGCTGCTGAACAAGGCAGTAAAATGGCTAATCGGATTCTGAGAGGGACTGAGAAAAACCAGCTTGCCTATATAGGTACTGGGAATGGTGGTCATACCGAACGGGCGAATGTAGAAAATCAGTGGTTTAAGGCTGGCATGGAGCCGAAACCTGGGCTGGAATTGACTCAGATTCCTACAGGTGAACCGGCCCCGATGATTGCACCACCACAATTTGATCCGGTTACGGGCGCGATGGTTGTACAGCCTCAATTCGGGGAGATACCGACGGTCATGTCACTCGCTGTACATCCACATGAAGATGATCCAGCGCATCTCGATGAACACCTTAAAATAGTTTCATCCGAGTGGTACTACCAGTCACCACCACAAGTACAGCAAGCAGTCGACTTCCACATAACACTGCACCAACAGAAAATGTCACCGCCTCCACCGCCACAATCAGGCGGGCAACATGGACCAGGTGGGCCACAATCAAATCCATCGAATATGCCGCTTCCGGGCGGTTTAGGGGCGAAAGCTCCGCAAAATAACGAGCGACCTATACCTCCTGGAGCGGAGGAAATGGTTACTGACACAATGTAATGGAGGATTCCATGAGCGAGCTAGATACGATCTTGCTGGAAGGCGAGGAAAACCAAGAACCTGTAGAGCAACCGGAAGGTAGCGACGCAGAAACAACCCCCGTGGACGCGGAACAACCGGTAGATGCACCGGAAGGTGCCGATGTAGAAGAGGCTTATGACGCGAACAACCCAAGCCTCGAATATCAACGGAGCCAGAACACCAAAGCATACGGGAAACGCGACAAGGCCAATGACCGAGCCAGGGGATACAAGGCGAAGTTGGATGAATATGGCGATCACACGCCTGACCAAGTGCGTACAATGGCCGAGCAGAATCAACGCTGGGAGAGCACTCACGCACAAAAAGATGCTCAACTGCGGCAAATGTCTGATCATTTCTACAAGCAGGAGGGCGCGTTAAGGCAGGGTTTTGATGAGCAAAAAAGGTCGCTGGAAAGCGAACTCAACACTCTCAAGTCGGAAGTTAACGCATTCAGAGTGGCCTACGGGACAGAAGGTATCTCTGACCAAATGCGACAAAATCCAGCACAGCCTCCTGAAAACGTTCTTACACGAGATCAAATGACTCAAGAGGTCACTCAAATACAGAACAATTTCAGGCGGGAGCTTGCTCAACGTGACCAGAGAGCGGCCAATGAAGAGCAGGGGCGGCGAGTCTTTCAAGAAATTGGCAGCAACCCCGCGTTTGCCGGTATCCCAAAGGAGCATCAAGGGTTGGCGATGGAGGCGATTATCTCCAGGCTTACACCTGGGAATAGAAACCCGACAGAAAATGCCAGTCAGTTCGCAGCGCGTACCACCCGTGAGGTGGCTCGCATCTATAATGCGGGGAGTAATACCCCTGCAAATGAAACAGCAAACAATCAAGCACGTCAGTTAGCTACGCAAAACGGTAAAGCGGAAACCACGTCAGCGGCAATCGGAACTCCAGGTGGCCCACCAAAAGCCAAGGATATGACCGAAGACGAAGCGTGGGAAGCACTTGCAGCCAATTTCTCAGGTAGTTAACGGCGTAAGAGGGAAAATAGATGGCTCTTACAACTACAGCATTAAGTTCCTTTTGGATTGAGCAATTAGCTCCCAAAATGGAAAACACCTTGAACACTGAGGCACCCGTGCTAAAACTGTTCAAGAAAACCACCAAACAGTACCACGAGTACGAGATCGGTCACCTGGTTACTATGACCACCGGATCAACTCACCTTGGCGAATCGGCTGCTTTGCCGCCGGTCAGCACTGGTACAATGATCCATTCCAAGGTTTCTCCACAGGCGTATGCCCACTCATTCGAAGTGACGTGGAAAGCCAAAGCAGAGGGTAAAGGAAGGCCGTCATCTTTCGGTAATCGCCTAAAAGACGAAATGAAGGATGCCGTCAAGTCGATTGCACTGATGAAAAGCCGGAGTTTCTATCTCCGTGGCGACGCGGTTCTTTCAACAGTGAATGGGGCTACTTCGTCCGCAACCCTGACCCTCGATGGTCATGGAACCAAGTACTTGCGCCAGGGTGAAGAAGTCTCCATCGTGGATTCGAGAACTACCGCGACCAAGACCGTGATTGACGCCGGAACTCACAACTCTCTCGGTATCACCAGCATCGATTCAGCGACTCAGGTCACACTGGACGATACTCCTGACAACGCGATTGCAGACAATTACTTCGTGATCAGCCCGCAAACAATCAGTGATGGAACCACGACCAAATACGAGCCTTGGGGATTAGAAACAATCATCAATGACTCGACCGGTTGTGCAACATTCCAGAACGTAACCCGTGCTACTTACCCAGGACGCTTTGATGCAACTGTCGAGCGTGGGTCTAACAATGTTATGCGAGTTCCCTCCAAAACGCTGATTGACACCACAATGCGCAAAATGCAGATCAAAAACTCGTCCAACAAGCCGACACAAATGCTGGCACCTCCAGGTATTATCGGCCAATGGTTGACCGGCTTGGAGTCGAAAGAAATCTTCACTTCGCAGAAAATCTCGCAGGGGATGGGTGAATTGTCGCTTTCTTACGGCGGCAAGAAATTGGAAATTATCGAAGATCGGTTTGCACCGGACAACGATATTATCCTGTTGACCAAGGGTTCAATCGAGTGTCTGGAGCTTTCACCTGGTAGCTGGGTCCGAGGCGATGGCTCTTTGTTCCATCGTAAAGAGGGCTATGGCTCTTATCTGGCAACTTACTGGGGTGCCCATAACTTGGTTTGTCGTGATCCTCGCGAAAACGCCAGAATCAAGTATGTCGAAAACGCCGTAACCGATGCCTATAACATGGTATAAAGGAGGCTAAAATGGGATTCCCACTAAATGGAAGCCAGTACAGTGCAAACGATATCATCTCCAAAGACTTGGAGCCGGTAACGTGTGCCGCTGATGCTACAACTGTTGCGCATAGCGTTTCTTTCCCAACTGATTGCTATCTGTACGACGCTGCGCTGAGGGTTAATACTCTCGGAACGGTTGGCACTGATGGATATGGCCAGATTAAAATCGGCCTTTTCAAAAACGGAGCTTCAACAGCGTTCAAATCTCTGGAAATGGCGTTGATCGAAGACACTGCCTCTGCGATTCTTGCACCGGCATTAACCGATGGTTGCCCGAAAGAAACCTCGACGGTGTTCACTCCTAATGAGCCTCTTACGTCTGTTCAGACGTTGATCGGTTCCACGTATGTGGAATATTGGGATGAGTGTACTGAAGACGACCTGGACAATCACATGCCGTTGGACTCTATGGCGTCTACCACCAAGCTGTACCTTGGCTTCACGTCTATTCCGTTGAATACAGCGGGTGAGGTCGAGTTTAGAGTCCTGCTTGGTACAAACAAGAACGTCGAGACTGAAACCTTGACGGTCAAGTTTTACAGTAGCGGAACTTCAGCGTTCGCTGCCGTAGAGGGTGCGACAGACGGTACTGCAACTGGCGGCGCGACAATGGCGCAAAGTGGAAATGTGTCTTTCACGGCTCCGACGACATGGACCACCCATGCGTTGACAGGATCAAAGTACGCCACTGTAGCACTCTACTGGCTGGAACTTACGGTCAGCGACACATTGTCCGCAGCGGTTGATGTGGAGCAGATCATCTCAATGGGTGAAACCAATATCGGCGCGTTGACATCTGCCGGTGCGGTGTTCGTTGGCAGTGCTTACCCGTTTGGAGGGTTCCATCTGACGATGACCGACCAGTTGAATTCGACTTTATCGACTGCGGCTACCATCTACTACTGGGATTCAGAGGATAGCGCGTGGACCGACACGAGTGCCACTGTAAGCGGTATCACGAGTTCAGTTGCGTTTGACCAGTCGGGGTACGCCTACTGGACGATGCCGACGGGTTGGGGTCCACGGACGCTGACGGGTGTTACCGGCAACAAGTATTGGATCAAAATCGTATGCGACAAGACGCTTTCTGCGACTGTCGAGGTTGCGAGAATCCGAACTTGTCCTGGAAGTAACCAGGTTGTCAGACGTGAGTTTGAGCTTGATAACAGCGCAAACAACGTGAATTTCAACGGTCGGTATACCGATGATTCCAGTGGCCTGGTTGACAAGCTGAGTGTAGTTATTGCCACCGACACCGACCAGGAGACTTATACCAACAGTTCTGCGACACTGTGTAAGATATCGCTGAATGGTTTCAGAACTGATTCAAGATAAAACGAGGGTAGCTCCTCACCTTCAGCCAACGAGGTGCTGGCTGGCAATATGCACCTCGCATTTTTAACCTCTGCGAAAGGAGAGTGATCCGTGGCTAGAATGTACATGCCAAAAAAGGCAATGCCAATTAAGGCTACCAAAGAAGAAATCAAGAAACATGTTAAACTTGCTTTCCCAAACGGGGCGGTCTATGGTACTATTGTCAGAGTGGTCCAGGAAACGGTTGATGGAGAAGTGAAAAACACCTTCATCGAAACTTGCCTTGACGAAATGGCAAAAGAAACACCGAAGAAGAAACCGAAAAAGGAAAAATAGATGGCACATTTGATTAAAGGTGACTCCAATGCACAGCCGAGCAGCTATGTTACAAAAGACCTCTGGAGCATCCATCCAGACCTCTACATCGTCCGTATGGTGCCCGATGACGGTCCAGGATACTGGAGGGTTTGTTACGACTACAAGCATTCGCGTGACTGGTCTACGGACGTTGCTGAATGGTACGGCGAGCTTGGACCATCTCCGATCCCGCAACCTCTCAGGGATGCGATCCTGCTGTCCATCACAGGCGTTCCAGGGGCGCGTAGAGGGTACAAGCAACAGGTCAAGGCTGCGGAGGCACGTAAAGAACAGTCGGAAGCTGCTATGCAACGCGAGCTTGATTCAGCCCTGGATGGTTGGACCCGTGAAGTCGCCAAAGAATCAGCAATCGTTGACGGTATAACGAGAGCAAGTTGCAGCCGTGTATCCGCTGCCAGACAGGAGTTAAAAGGTGTCCTTGGATAACAGAGTTGATCTTCGCAATCGGACTAAAAGATACCTCGACGCCAACGGTATTTCCGTCAGAGATGACGAAGTTATGAACGACATGATTGACGCTGAGTATGAGGCGATGATCACGAGGATGTTGAATTACAATGGTGCCGATTTGCTGGGATTAACAGCTTCTAGCGGCACCTTTACGGCTGATACTGAGGTGATTACCTGGACCACTTTTGGGGTAACACAACCACGCTGGCCGGTAATGTTTGAAGATATAACTGAAGAAGACACCCCATTGAAGATTTCCGTTGGGGCTATAACTTCAGTCACAAGCTTTGTAAGAGAAAAGACAATTATGGCTGGGTATACTTTGACGTTGTATGATTCGTCACTACGGGTATTCCCTAAACTATCTACCGCTGCGACTATTAGAGTGTACAGCGTTGCCGATATCACTGATCTAACGGACAGTGGTTCAATCGCAATTCCGGTTTCATATCGAAACCTGCTTTGTATGAAAGTTGCAGAATCAATGGCCGCGATTGTAGGAATGGAATTTCCTGCGACGTTTGCGTATAAAATAAGGGAGTCTCAAAAGCTCCTGGATAACGAGTGCTTCAATAGAAATAAGAAGACTCACAAAATAGCTATTCAAAGCGAATAGTTAAGGAGAAAAGCAATGGAAGTTGCAAGAGAAGGATGGATCGAGTGGACTGGAAAGCTCCACGAATTTGTAAAACCGGAAGAAGGAAAGGTTTCGACAAACAAGTTTACCAAGATCGGATCGGTTGATTTGAGGCGAGTGCATGACGCTCGTGACTTTGTTCGACCACCTGATGAGGAAAAAGGCGAGTACCCTGAAAATACCATGCACTACGGGTTTATCCACTACGATGAAGACGTAGGGCTGCCGTTCATCAACATCTTTGATGAGACACATGACCGCGAATTGTTCTGTCCTGCCCATATCGAAGCACTTGGCAAACCAGGCAAAGAAGAGCAAGCGTTCATCGATTCCGGCGAAAAAAGAGAAGCCGCGAAGCTTGCCAAGAAGCGCGTAAAGACCTTCAAGGCTGCCTACAAGAAGATCGTCGATACAGGTCGCGGAACCAAAGCGCGTCTACCCTGGGTTGAACTGCAAGCCTACGTGGGACGCCCTGAAGTGGCCAAGTTGTTCAAGATCACCCCGATAGCGATTGAGAAACCTGTCGCCGTCGAGATGGCAGAAATTGACATTGAGCCGGTTATCGGCTGATAATAAGGAAGCGATGATAAGTAATTCTAACCAAAGGAAACCGAGATGGAAACAAGGAAACGATTTGTGGGGCGAGTGGTTTTACTACTTGCAATCAGTTTTTTAACTGCATGTGGTGAGGTGTTTGAAGAGCATGGAGAGATGGCAAACTATGATTGGGAGAGCATGAGGCAAGGCACATTCAGGCTCGAAGGTATGAACGAGTACCCGACAGAAAGTCGGCCTGGTAATGCCTTGCTGCTTCAAAATCTCCGTGCTGATCATGGTAGTTGGCGTCTGAGGGGCGGTAGTAAGGAGTTTCGTGGGATTACAATTCCTGCGGGCCAAACAGGAAGCATCTACGCAATTATCACTCTACCTGCTACGACCGAAATCAAAGTAACCGAGGGCGAGGGTGAAGAGTTTGCGATTTCCGGCGCAGGCAATCAGCTTATCTCAGTGCTACTGGTTGAGTCAAACATGTATCCGGGGTTTATCAGAATCTTCTTTACTGCCGATTATGGGCCATACGACGAAGTTAGCGATGTGGATGGCGGGACTTACCCGATAGTTGCGGATGCTCTTGGCGGGTATCATTACCTGATTCCAGACGATTCTCCGACAAGCGGGGCCGGTTTTATCTACTGCCATAAAGACAAGGTTCCTTTGAGAATAAGGGTCTTCCAGGAAGAGTCTACAGGGGACTGGAAGGCGTACATTGATACAACGGCGGCTTTTGAACCTCCGTCTGCGCAGTTTGGGTGTTTTCACAAGGGCCATTTAATTCTTGCTGGGTTTGCAGACACAGAGACTAAAAATTACATCTACGCTTCCAATGTCAATGATATCTCGACATGGGTTGGCAACCGGCTCTGGCAAACTAGTCTCTCTGGCCCGGGCGTTACCGGCATTAAGTCTTACCGTGGCAATCTAGTGGTGTTTGGCGAAGACGAAATCGAAATGATAACCGGAACTGACCCATTGGTTATACCAGGTCAAATCTACTCAGTGGCAACCGGAACCGGCGGCTATCAGCGTTCAATCGTTGAAGCTCAAGGGTTCCTTTTCTACGTTCATAAATCAGGTATCTTCCAATTCGATGGCGAAGTGCCTGTCAAAATATCGTCAGGTCTGGACAATTCATGGAAAGACTTGAACAAAAACAAAATAAGTGAAAGCCTAGCAGTTTATTATCCCGATAAATCTGAAATATGGTTCCAAGTGGAACTATCCGACGCTACAAAACGGACGTATGTGTACAACATCGAGTCGAAAGCGTGGTCAGTTTTTAAGGGTCAAAGCTCCACGGCTTTCACACTTTTTGGGGAAAAACTGTTATCAGTCCAGAGTAACAGAGTTTACCAGGAAGAATCCGGCAACTTCGTAGACCGATGCGCCACAACTGGTGCTGGGGGCACTAGTTTCACTGTAGACGCTCTTACACAGCCTCATGGGTACGGTGACAACAATATGGCGAAGTTCACCGCTGCAAACATCACAATGAACAATGCTGGCAAGGCGTCGCTCTACGTTGGATACCGGACTGATTTATCAACCGCAGATGCTTTGACTTCCCGTGATATGGACGCATTTTTCACAGCAATGCCAACACTGTACAAAAGTCCAGGTGGAGTCTACACAACTGAAATCAGGGAAACCGGCGATGCAGTAGATATAAACTACTTTGGGAACGCCACCTTCTACATTGGCGCACCAATGGCGTTTTCTGGCATGAACCTGTGGCTTGACGATGTAAATGCCGCGACAGGTGGCTCTGGTACGTGGCAGTATTACAACCCAGATACAGAGGCTTGGGCGGCACTTGGCAACGTGTCAATCGGGACAACTGTAGGCGGGGTGTTGTTCGCTGCTTCAGGTACGATAACGTGGGATTTACCGGCACATTGGAAATCACACGCACCAAGTTCTGCTTACCCTGAGCTATTTTGGATTAGATGGAGTGAGGACAGTGGCAACTCAGATTGTTCAATCGACTATGTTGAAGTACTCGGCGCGGCTATTGCCGTGGACCTGGAGCCTTCGTATGCGCTTGGGTCGGAGATGCCATTTTCCTCTCCAGTTGCACAAATCCACTCTCCAAAGAGTAAGGTAATACTCCAGCGGGCAATGGGGCGAAACCTATGTCTACGATTCAGGTACACCGCCGCGATGGATTTAACTATCGAGAGTATTGGCGTGGATTACCGAAAGGGGAAGAAATAATGGGTGTCAAATACAGCTCCAGGAGCGTACTACCAAAGGATACTCCACCACAGTTACGAGATAGTATTACGGAGATTCAAACAATGGATGACGATGAGACTGCCGCTGACTGGGGCAATGGGGTACATGATGGAATGATCCGGTTTTACACTGATAGTGGAACCAATAAAGTGAAAATGTACGTATGGTTTGCGGAAGACGCTGAATGGAGAACACTGTGAAAGATAAACAACATCTCTGGGTGCTGGCTGGTGTGGCTATCGCCATGACAATGGGTGGAACTTTGGCCGTCAGTGATTTCACAGCCGGGTCAATTATTTCCGCTGCCGCTCTCAATCAAAGATTTGCAGAGGTCGAGGGCGTGGTGAACGCTCTTGCCGCCGATAACATCACTGACGGAGCTATAACAAATGCCAAGATCGGAACCAACGCCGTGACAAAGGCGAAGGTTGCTGATGCTGCAATTGACACTGATGAGCTTGTTGACGACGCCGTGACTTCCGCTAAAATACTGAATGATAATGTCACAACCGTCAAGATACTGGACGCAAACGTTACGAAAGCCAAACTTGCCCTAGAAATTACAGACGGGGGAATACCATTAACCTACCTGGAAAAGCCTAAGCAAATGGTCAGGTTGCAGTACAGTGGAATAGCCGCCAACAATGCTACAGGACCGCTCGATGACAGTTACTACGCGATTGATATGCTGCCTTCCGGTGCTACCAACTGCAAGATTCATAAAATATTCGCGTCGTGTGACGGCGAAGAGGTCGGATCGCAAATGGATTTCCAGATCGAAGATCACGACGGCGGTAGCTATAACGACTTACCGGATACGGGGGCGTTTAATGTTAAATGTGATTCAGGGTATTTCTACGGTTCAACAGACACCTTTTCGGCAACTGCCGACAGCGGTTTCGACGATACTACAGAATTTAGGGTTAGGTTAAACCCGACTGATTTAGCTGGCTACACCGCCGGTGCCGATTTCAAATGTGACTTGTCGGAGGAATAATATGGCTTGGAACAGCGCACAAAATCAACAATGGAATAAGCAGCAACCTTCGCAACTTGGACAATCACAAAGTCAGGCTGGATTTGGACAAAGCAACCAGCAAG
>Ga0208904_1001068_pt1 | contig 19653 bp, 15 predicted proteins | sample AntAceMetag02UKB_FD_184774 | JGI IMG/M metagenome (GOLD analysis project Ga0208904, IMG submission 184774) | Saline lake microbial communities from Ace Lake, Antarctica - Antarctic Ace Lake Metagenome 02UKB (SPAdes) (version 2) | ecosystem: Environmental > Aquatic > Non-marine Saline and...
TATTATATTTATCTTGCTTCTTGTATGGTTTAAATTAAAAACTATGTTTGTATTATAACAAAAATGCTTATAATATAGAAGTGGATAAATAATTATGTATGTCTCAAAAAATTCAATTAAAAAAACTAGAGAGAGAAACACGCTCAGAGATTTTCTCTTTTCAGAATCTATATATCGCCTACCGTGAGTGTCAACAACATAAAGGCAATACAATCAACGCCATCCGTTTTGAATATGAAATGGAAAGCAATTTACTGGCGCTGGAAAGAGAGTTAAACGATAAGACTTACCAACTGAAACGCAGTGTCTGTTTTATAAATACTAAACCTGTGCCGCGAGAAATTTTTGCAGCGGATTTTCGCGACAGAGTAATTCATCACTTATTAGTCCGAAAAGTAGAACCATTTTTCCGCAAAAAATTTATTTTTCATTCCTTTGCCTGTCAAAAAGATAAAGGAGCGCACAAGGCCGTAAAATATATAGAACGCTACATACGCCGTATTACACATAATTTTCAAAAACCCGCTTTTTATCTAAAACTTGACGTTGCCGGCTTCTTTATGAGTATTGATCAACGTATTCTTTTTGATATTTTCCAGCAAGCTATTTCTAAAGAATACAGATTTAAAAGTCAGATTGAAAAAGAAGAAATTTTGTGGTTAGCCAAAATGATTATTTTCGCAAAACCAACGGAAAACTGTTTTATTAAAGGCGACCACGATTTATTTAAACTAATTCCTCCTTATAAATCACTCTTTCATTCTGGCGAAGGCAAAGGACTGCCTATTGGCAATCTTACTTCGCAGTTTTTTGCAAATGTCTACTTGAATGAATTAGATCAATTTGTTAAACATCAATTAAAATGCCGTTATTACTGTCGTTATGTGGACGATTTTGTTTTATTGGCAGAAAACAAACAAACTTTAAAATTTTGGCGCGAAAAAATCAATGAATTTTTAAAAACTAGATTACAATTAACTCTCCATCCGCACAAACAAGTTCTACAATCCATAAATAATGGTATTGATTTTGTTGGGTATTTTATTAAACCGTTTCATACCTTAATCCGCCAACGAACTGCGCGCAACCTAAAGAAAAAATTATGGGATTTTAACAAGGATTTACAAAAAGAAAAAAATTTTGATTTTCAAAAACTAAATCATGTTTTAGCTTGCATTAATTCTTACTACGGTTTTTTGCGCCATTCTCACTCCTATAAATTACGACGACACTTATATGAACAACACTTTGACCGCCTACAAAAATACTTTAAACCCATCAATAAAACATACGATTATTTTGTGTTAAATCCATCTCAAAAGGACCCAATTGTTCGAAGTTCAACTTCGAACAATTGATAGTCGCTTTTGACAATCCAGCGTAGGGACGCAAGAACACGCGAAAGGAGTTGTTCGGGTTGCCAGTGTTGTTGTTGTTCTGAGAACTACAACCAGTGCTGCCCAATATCCGGGCGTTTTTGGACCAGTTGTTGCCGTTATAGTTGCCAACCGCGGCCGACCATAACGCTCGCTTACTTTTTATTTTAGAGATAGAATTAAAAAATTTTAAACTATCTTTAAAATAGCTAAGAGTAAATCCTCTGTTTGCTTAGGGGGCGCTTACAAACAAAGAGAAGCGAGTAGCAGGATTATTGCGCGCGCTCCAACAATATTCCATTAAAAATAGAAAAACTGTTAAATTCCGGCGCTTACCTGCCTTGTCAGCAGGCAAGTTTTTGCGACTTGAGCCAGCCACCTAATTGTCTGCCAATTTCATCAAAAATCCTAGAACATTCTTCGTATTTTCTAATGCCAATAATTTTCAAATCTTTACCAAGACGAATTAAAATCTTCAATTCTTCTAATTGCTCAGAAGCCTGCTCCAATATGGTACCTTTTGTTCTCTGAGAATTAGCGCGAATAATTAGTGTTAAAAGTTTTAAAACACGCTCTTTTAATTCAGCGCCAAAAGTATAACGATGTTCGCGAGGCAAGGTTATTGCTAAACGATGGATAAAAAGAGCCAAATCATACGCTTTTTTATAAATTGGAAGATGAGCGTACTGAGCCATAAAAAAATAATAAAAAATAATAAAATAATCCAAATGATTAAATAATCAACCCCGCCTCTGGCGGGGTAAATCCTGCATTAGGGACGCAAGAACACGCGAAAGGAGCTGGTCGGGTGGCCAGACTCGACGTTGCTCTGAGAACTACAACCAGTGCTGCCCAATATCCGGGCGTATCTGGACCAGTTGTTGCCGTTATAGTAGCCAACCGCGGCCGACCATAACCAAGTTCCATCATCCCCTAATGTAAGATTTGTGCAAGCTTGTTCATATTCAGAAGGCATGGGCAAGTGACTGCCTGAAGCGCCAGCCCAACCAGCAAGCATGTTGTTACGGGTGTTAAACTCTCCAAAATAGCTATAGTCATTACAATTTGCCGCATTATTAGGACAACCATCTGTTGGATTATAATACTCGCCCAAATCTTTTTTGCCGTCAACACAATCCGCTACCGCTAAAGCCGACCAGTTTTTATGCTGAGCATTGTCAATCTCGCGATTACCCATCTGGATAAGACCATCCCAGGTTGTCACATCAGCTACTCCGCCTGCAAAATCTTTAAACGCAGTCATCCGCTCTACTAACGTATCGGTACTGGCAGTCATAATGCAGGTATATTGAGGAAGATACACTGTTGAACCATATATTTGATTGCTCGGATTATCCAATGTGTCAGGGCAAGTGGCATTGTCGGCGCCATTAGTCCATGTAGCGTAAGGACCACAACTATTCCATGTTGTTCGGTTTGTAACATACATCAGAGGACTAACGCATACTTCTTGCGTATCGTCCCATTGCCAGCCGGCCGTTGTACAATCGCTACTGGTTATTAAAGGTCCTGAAGTTTCTACTTTATCATATATTGACTGTTGACCCGCGAATAAACTGTCTGCCATTGAGGCGGAATCGCTATTTGTGCCAATTCTTACTAATATCGTTGTCTGATTCGCAGCAGTCGCATCACCAAAAGCTGATGAATCAAAACCATCTAAGAGGTCGGCGTTAAGATTGGCTACTTTTGCAGTTGTATTAGGAATAACCATTGGGGCAACAGTGGAAACATCAAGATGCACCTGATTTCCAACCCTTAAACTTCCTGTTGTGGTTGCATTACCAGAAGTATAGCTATCCCCACCAAGCCAGAACATGGCGTTCGTTGTTGGATTGGTTGTTCCTAATACTAATTTTCCAGTAGTTGTCGCATTGCCATCTATTGTTAAATTACCAGATTTAGTTGAAGTAGAAATCCATAATTTATCCCATTCAGTTCCAAAGAAAGGCAAAGTTGAACTGCTTACCCAGTTAGAAGTATCCCACACTGGTATATATCCATAAGCAAGAGTAGTTGTTGATACATCGCTAAGAGAACCAAATGTTTCAGAATTAAGATTTGTTAGATAAGTTCCTGATAAATCTGGTATGTCGCCTGTTTCTAATCCATAATCTCCTACAACATTAAGATCTTTACCTATGTATAAACTTCCAGTAGTGGTTGAATTCCCATCTACTCTAAAACTATTATGAACTGTTGATGAAGATGTCATATAGAAACCTTTTGTTGAAGTGGTAACCATAGCGTCTGCTAATGAATCATATTGCCAAGCTGCTTCTCCTGCACTCATTGCAGTCCACGATAAATTACCATTAATATCTGTTTGAAGAACATAATCAGCAGAACCGCTTCTTGTTAATGGGAAGTAATATTCACTTCCTGAAGAACCAGAGCTTAATTGAGATGAATAGAAGCTACCAGTAGTAGTAGCATTAGTAGCTGTAGCTGTTGTCATTGTTAATCCACCTGTTAGAGTTCCACCTGTGAGAAGGAGATAATTAGAAGCTGTGATTGTATTAGGTACATCTGCATCTAAGATACCCATATCTCCGACAACATTAAGATCTTTTCCTATGTATAAAGAACCTGTAGTAGTTGCATTGCCATTAACTACTAATAGATCAAAATCAGTAGTTGTTGCGTGTAGTGTTCCTGTGATTCTCAAATCAGATGAGAATGTGTTTATTCCTGTCCAAGTATATGCTGATGAATAATCAGCTAGATTAGTTGCTGTATCTGCATTTCCCGTTAAGTCACCTGTGACATTACCAATAAGATTCCCTGTAAAGTTACCTCCTGATGTAATATCTCCACTTGCATAGAAGAAGGTAGATGTTGCTTTTTGGAATGAAGAATCATTTGATATTGTTAGATTGCCATCTATGGTTAGATTGTTTCCAATGTGAGAATCATTTTGGACAAATAGTTCTGTAGTACTTGCTGTTCCTCCTATGTAGTAACTTCCTGTTGTTGTTGAATTAGTTGATGTTGATGTGGTCATTGTTAAACCACCGGTGAGAGTTCCACCCGTTAGAAGGAGATAATTAGAAGCTGTGATTGTATTAGGTACATCTGCATCTAAGATACCCATATCTCCTACAACATTAAGATCGTTTCCTATGTATAAAGAACCTGTTGTAGTAGCGCTTCCATTGACTACTAATAGGTCAAAGTCTGTTGTTGATGCATGTAGTGTTAGTGATCTTAAATCTGATGTATATGTGTTGATTCCTGTCCAAGTATATGCTGATGAATAATCAGCTAAGTTAGTTGCTGTGTCAGCATTACCTGTTAGATCACCTGTGAAGTTACCTGCTGAAGTAATATCTCCTGATGCATAGAAGAAAGTAGATGTTGCTTTTTGGAAAGATGTATCATTTGATACTGTTAAATCATTTGAGAGATATAGATTAGTAGAAGTTGCATTAGTAGATGTTGATGTGGTCATTGTTAAACCACCTGTTAGAGTTCCACCTGTTAGAAGAAGATAATTAGAAGCTGTGATTGTATCAGGTACATCTGCATCTAAGATACCCATATCTCCTATAACATTAAGATCTTTTCCTATGTAGTATGAACCTGTAGTCGTTGAATTCCCTGATACTAATAGATCATTAGTTATTGTTAATTGAGCGATGGTTGATGTTGAAGCGGTGATATCTCCTGATGTTAATGAATCAGAGACAGATAGAGTTGTAGCGCTTAAGCCACTATTGAATGTAGCTCCATTATTAAATGTAGAATCAGAGTAAATTGTTAATGTTGGAGTGATATTATCTTTAGTATTACCTATTGAGAGACTACCTCTAATACTTAATGAACCTCCTATAGCTCCTGAACCTGTCACATTGAATGATGACATCAGAGCATGGCCTGATATTTGTAAACCTGAAGAAGGTATTGATACTGGTGAATATGATGGTGTTGAATAGTTGATTCTGTTGTTTATCTGACTTGCTAGATTATCTATTCTATTGTTAATACTTGTTAAATCTACTGGATTAACTATTTCATTGAGTAGAGTTGTTGTTTTAATGATTCTTTCTACTTCTGTTACTTTAGTTATGTTGTTTATGTTGTTTGTCTTTGTGATGTTTACTTGTTCTACTTGTTGATTGTTGTTTATTGAAAGTTGTTCTGAAGTATTAGATGGTTCTGGAGAAATGATACTACTTATAAAGTTAGATGCTTTGGAATATGTGTTTGAGATGTTTCTGCTGAAATCAATAATTGAATCTGATATGCTTGCTGATGTATCTGAAATGTTACTTATTGTTTTGTTTTTTAAATTATTAAAATTAGATGATAAATAGTTTTTTGCTTTGCCTGCCGTGGCCTTGGCGAAGGTCATGGCTTTGTTTCCCGTATTTTTCGTGAAAGTCATGGCTTTCGAAATATTACTTTTGATATTTGAAGATGTTTTTGAGATCGTTTGTTTGACTGGATTGTATGTATTTAAAGCTATTGAATATATTTTGTTTTTAGTTGCAGACGCTGTTGATTTTGTATAAGCTAGAGTTTTGTTTACTAAATCTTTTGTATTCTGGATTTGGTTTGAGGTGAAAGAGGTTATTAATCTTTGAGTATTACCTACTGATTGACCAAAATTAGATATTGACTTTTCTAATCCAGTCATCTCTTCCTCTGCATAAACATTAGGAGCAAAGCATATGAAAGAATTAACAGATATTAACAATGCCAAAGTTAAAGCAACTACAGTTTTTATTGTTTTGTTCTTTGACTGAACAGACTGACTAGATTGATTATTAATAGTTAACCTAGCAACATCTTTATTCTCTATCCTTTGCTGATATCTTTTTATCTTTTCTGCATATTCCTTAAAAGCTGTTTTTTGAAAATAATCAGTTGTTTTAATTAAATTAACCATTTGATCTAATTCTTCTTTAGAATAATATCGCCAGCCTCGAGAATCTCTTTTTGCTCTTGGAAGCAAACCCATTTCTTCCCATCTGATTAAGGTGGTTTTAGTACGATCTATTTTTTTTAGAATATAATTTAATGAATATTTTTTCTTCAACATTTTTATAATAACAAATAAAAAAAGGGTTTCATTTCTTGAAAACTAAAATACAAGAAATTCGCCCTTTTCTTTTAATATGTTAATTAGATTGTATATAACACTACAACGATACTATAACCTAGCATTATACTACCATAATAATTCTATTAAAAACTCTTGTCAACTAGCTATCTGTGGATAACTAAATGATAAACAAACAGCGTCTTCTAAGAAATCCAAAAAGATGAACAGGCACGGCCTTAGTGTGTTCTAAGAAATCCAGGCCGTGCCTTACGCTGGCAAGCGGAAGGCACGTGCCTGAGATTGATTAGATAACACACAGCTTTGAACTTATTCATAGGCACGGCCTATTTCATACTCTAACCTTTATAAACATTATAAAACATTACTAATATTTATCTATTTTCGAAGTAATTAAGCAGAAATTTAACTAATAACTCCCCTCCTAATTCATCTGATTTGTGTTCAATAAAATACTCTGCTTTAACTCTTTCTGGATTTACGGTAACTCCCTTACCTATTTCTAACATCTCTGCATCATTATAATTATTCCCAGTAGTCATTATTTGTTTAGGATCTATTTTCATAACATTAGCCAAAACTTCAATTGCTTTTCCTTTAGATGTTTCTTTGCTTCCAATATCATATCCTTCATTTGTCCAGAGACAATACAATTTATCATTACTTATTTCTTTAACTAACTCAGGAATTTCTTCTATTTGTTCACAATGAACTGTTAAAATAAAAAATTTTGGTTCAAATCCCCTGATTCCTTTGTCTTTGTTTTTTATTTTAATAACTTCTTTTTTTATATCCCTTATTTGATTAAAATACTCATCTGAATATTCTGGATGAGTTATCTTATTATTAACCCAAGTAATGTTTCCATTTTCTGCCTGTAAGATAGTTTTTTCATCAAAAAATTCATTAACCAAACTTTTTAAATAAAGAATGTTACGACCTGAAGAAAAATTAAGCCGAACATATTTTTCTAATTTTTTCAAATCCTCAATAAATTCTGAAGATAGTTTTTTTGATTCCATATATAAATCAATACTATCTTCATCTATAGTTTCCTGAATCTTTGTCCCAACAGGAGCAATCACTCCGTCAATATCAAAAGTTACAATTTTAATCGCATCCAGTTCTTCTTTTGTAATTTCTTTTATATTTTTCATTGTATTTATTATACTTTATTTCTATAAAATAAAAAAGGAGCAAAGCTATTGTCGCCTGCCCCTTTATTTTTCTTCATCTTGCACCTCCATTTACACTTCCATTTCAAGTTCGTCCCGGAAGATAATTTTTTTACATTTTAATCTCCTGAGCTCCTTGAGATATTTATCCAAACTTACCAATGCCAGCAATCCTTTTTTCTTTTTTGTTGGTCTTTCATGATAAAAAATTCCACAAATCCTCTCTCTTTCACAAGGAAAATAAACTACTTCCTCTCCAAGAAGAATATCTTTCTCAACCATTCTTTCTTGTCCATCCCCAGGAGCAACCCTCACACTCGCTATTTTCTCACTCATAACACCCTCCCTATAATATTGTTTTTTGTTAAGGTCCTTTCTTACCCGAACATTAACAGATCTGGCTTAAAAATCAAGAGTAATCCTAAAATTAAAATTAATAACCCGCCGATTAAAGTACTCCATTTTGTATATTTCTCAGTAAATCCAATCTTACTCAAAGTAATAATCGCTATGGCAAATATTATCATATCATCAAGCATAAATATAATAGTATAGAATAATAGATATAGATAATATCCTGCAGTACTTAAATCACTTAAAGACAATATTTTAGTATAAATTGCCGGCAAACCAGCTGAACAGAAAAATTCAATAAAATTAACGCCGAAAGCTAAAATAATAATTCCAAGAATAGTAGCTGGTAATGTTTTTGATTGAACAACCTGTTTGGCCTTAGCAGATAATTTTTCATTCCACTTACTGCCTACTGGAGCTATTTCACAAACACCAGGTTTAAAAGTAATAAATTTTTTAATTTGCCAAATACCGACAGTTAAAGCAAATAATCCAATTATAATTCTAGTTAAGGTAACATAACTTATGGCTAAAAATAGATTAAGCCAAGCGGCTAAAAGCAGATAATAGACAATTCCTGAAACAACAATAAATGTTCCCCCGACTATCCATATTCTTTTTCTTGAACGAACATTAATTAATAAAGCAATTAAAAAAAGTAAAACCCACATAGCGCAAGGATTAAATCCATCAAGAGCCGCTAAAAGAACAGTTAAAACAGGCAAAGACATTTTAGAAAGATTAATCTTGCCGATAATAGGATAATTAATAATCTGTTCATCTTTTGTCTCTTCTTTGCAAGCGCAGGACTCGTCACATTTATTTATTTTATCCGAAGGACTAGGACATCCTTTTTCTAAACAATTTTTAATAGCTTTTTCAATAATTCGTCCGGTTGTTTCATCATTTAAATATCCTCTAATTATCTCTTCTCCAATAAATACAACCGGTACCCTAACTGTTTTTTCTTCTCCACAAGACTCAAGAAGCTGTATAAAAAACTTAGCATTTTCCCTATCCCCAAAAACCTCATAAGAATTAATTTTTAAAGAAGAATACTCCCCTTCAAACTCTTCTAAAAGAGAAGTGATTTTTTTACAAACAGGACAAGTACTGCCGTAGAAATAATAAATCTCTACTGGATTTTCAGACTTATTATCTTGCTTGTCTGCCGAAGAGGTAGAAGCAAATGCAAAATTTGCTGCTCCTAAGAAAACAAGTGATATTAATGCTACGATTATAAGTTTTTTCATGATTGGTATACCATAGGCCGTGCCTTGACGAGTACACCCTTCCGCTTGCCAGCGTAAGGGATGTAGCTCTCAAGGCACGGTCTATTACTTTTTCATTTTATTATTCCTCCTCCTAGACATACATTCTTCTGACCCTCCTTCGCTTTGCTTCGGCGAGGCGAGTAAAAAACAGCCCATTGACCTGGAGTAACTGCTTTCTGCGGTTTATTAAAAATTAATTCAAGAATATTTTTATTTCTAATCCGTAAATTAGCTGAACTAACTTTCTGATTAAAACGTATCTTAGCCATAACTTTAATTGTTTTTTTAGGAATTTTTCCTGAAATAAAATGATAATCAGAAACAATAATTTTCTTACTAAAAAGCGCTGGATCATTCTCCTTATTAGTAACTATTAACTCATTCTTTTTTTTATTAATTCCACTTACCCACCATGGTCCATTCGGTAGATTAATTCCTTTTCTCTGACCAATTGTATAGAAATGTAATCCTTGATGTTTTCCTAAAACTTTATTTTCTTTATTAACAATATCTCCTAGTTCAATACCTATTTCTTTTTCTAGATAAAATTTAATTGATTTACTAGAGACAAAACATAAATCTTGACTCTGTTTTATTTTACTAAAAAAGTTGAATTTATTTCTTTTCGCTATTTTATAAACCTCTTCTTTTGTATAATCACCTAAAGGAAATATAATATTCTTTAATTGACTCTGTTCTAAAAGGCACAAAAAATAACTCTGGTCTTTGTTTTTATCTTTTGCTTTTAAAAGCTCGTATTTGCCTAATTTTTTATTCTCTTTAATTCTAGCATAATGGCCAGTCGCTACATATTTTATGTTATGTTTCTTCGCAAATTCAAACAATTTATTGAATTTTACCAAGCGGTTGCAAACTATACAAGGACTGGGTGTTTTTTTTTCTTTTAAAACTGATAAAAAATATCCCATTACTTTTTTCTTAAAATTAGCTTTATCATTAATAATATAATAAGGAATTTTTAATTTATTACATACTTTTCTGGCGATATTAAAAGATTCTTTACGCTTGCCTTTCCAATAATCATATTTAAAAGAAACGCCAATTGGTTGATATCCTTGTTCTTTTAGTAATAATAAAGAAACTGACGAATCAACTCCGCCAGATAATCCAACTACTACTTTTTTATTCTTACTTTTCATTATACTTCTTAAGAATTTTAAAATCCTCCTTTAAAATATCTTTCATATTTGCGTTATATACTACAACTGCCGGATGATACAAAGGAATAATTCTAATTTTCCCAAAAGAAGCTCTTGCTTCAAAAATTTTGCCTCTTATTTTACTTATCCCTTGAATTTGATCATCTAAATTATATTGCTTTAAAATATGCGAAACAGCATAATTCCCCAAAGCGCCAATTATTTTTGGTTTAATAGTTTCTATTTGACTCTCTAAATACGAAACACATGCTTTTATTTCATCTGCCTGAGGATTACGATTTCCAGGCGGACGACATTTCAAGATATTACAAATATATACATTTTCTCTTTGCAGCCCAATAGAATTTAAAAGTTCAGTTAAAATATTGCCTGATTGTCCGCAAAAAGGAACCCCTGTTTTGTCTTCATTAAGACCAGGTGCTTCACCAATAAACATTATTTTTGCATTATGATCGCCCTGTCCAATAACTGGAAGTGTTCTAGTTTTAGACAAAGAACACTTTTTGCAACCTATTACTTCATCTTTTATTTTCTTTAATAATTTATCTTTTTTATTCATTAACACTTATAACAATGGTGCGATAATTAACGCCACAATTGCCATTAATTTAATCAAAATATTTAATGATGGACCCGCCGTATCTTTAAAAGGATCACCAACCGTATCGCCAATAACAGCTGCTTTGTGCGCTTCTGAACCCTTACCACCTAAGTTACCAGCTTCAATGTATTTCTTAGCATTATCCCAAGCGCCCCCTGAATTAGCCATTGTTACAGCTAACAGAAATCCTGAAACAATTGAACCAGCTAATAATCCTGCTAAAGAAGCAGGGCCTAAAATAAAACCAACTAAAACAGGAACCAATATGCTTAAAACGCTTGGCAAAATCATTTCTCTTAAAGCTGCCTTTGTGCTTATATCAATACACTTAATATAATCTGGTTCTGCTTTGCCTGTCATAATCCCTTTAATCGTCTTAAATTGCCGGCGCACTTCTTTGACCATGGCCATGGCTGCTTTACCCACTGCTTGAAGTGCTAGCGAAGAAAAAATAAAAGGCATTAATCCTCCTAAAAATAAACCGATAATCACCTTATAATTCAATAAATCGATAAATGGTAAATTAACTAATTGACCATAACTTATCATTAAGACCAATGCGGTTAGAGCAGCCGCGCCAATAGCAAAACCTTTACCAATAGCAGCTGTTGTGTTGCCAACTGCGTCCAGTTCTTCAGCTCTTTGACGAACATTCTTATCCATTCCTGCCATTTCTGCAATACCAGCTGCATTATCAACAACAGGTCCAAAAGTATTAGTTGCTAAAGTCATACCTAAAGTTGAAAGCATTCCTACGGCGGCAATCGCTACTCCAAAAAGTTGACTCCATTGATATGTAAAGAAAATAACAATTGAAATAACAATTACTGGAACAATCGTACTTAATAATCCTAAAGCAAATCCAGAAATAATATTTGTGCCAGCGCCTGCTTCAGCTGCTTTAGCAACTTTTTGTGTTAAACGATATTTATTCGAAGTAAAGTATTCTGTGACCAAACTAATAATTAATCCAGCTAATAATCCTGATAAAAAAGCATAAAAGATATTTATCCCAAATCCAAGATATTTTATTAACCCATAAGAGCTAACTGTCATTAAAATAGTAGCAATCCAAATTCCTCTGTTTAAAATATTATGAGCTGAACTTGCAGACCCCATTTTAACAAAAATATGACTAATTAAACTTATAAGAATTCCGGCGCCTGCTAGAACCATTGGTAAAAGAATTCCTCTATCTCCAATAGTTACAATTGAACCAATCACCATAGCAGCAATAATACTATCAACATAACTTTCAAATAAATCAGCTCCCATTCCCGCAACATCACCAACATTATCGCCAACATTATCTGCAATGGTGGCTGGATTACGCGAGTCATCTTCTGGAATTCCTTTTTCTACCTTACCAACCAAATCAGCCCCAACATCAGCTGCTTTAGTATAAATTCCTCCACCAACTCTAGCAAAAAGAGCCACACTTGAAGCTCCAAAACCAAAGCCGTAAATAATAGTTGGCTCTCTGAAAATAACATATAAGATAGTTATTCCGAGCAAGCCAAGACCAACAACGCTCATAGACATAACAGTGCCACTATTAAAAGCAACACTAAGTCCAGGTCTAATACTATTCTTTAATTTTTCAGCTGTTCTAACATTTGCTAAAACAGCTACTCTCATTCCTATTTGTCCTGCTAAAGCGCTTAAAAATGCTCCTAAAATAAAAGCCAAAGCTGTTTTAGGACTAAGGAAATAATAGATTAAGGCTCCAATAATTATGACAAATATGAATAAAATTCTATATTCCCTATTTAAAAAAGCCAGCGCGCCTTTTTTTATTACCTCACTAATACGCTCTGCTTTTTTTGAAACAATTTCTTGCTTTTTTATTCGCCAAGCCAAAAGTCCAGCAAATAATAATGCGATAACTGAAGATATTAAACAAAAATATATTTGTGGAGACATAAGTTTATTTTACACATTTCTGTGTTTTTGTCTATTCCTTTCTCATTGCTTCAATTGGGCTTAATTTAGATGCTTTTCGTGCAGGATAAATACCAAAAATTAAACCAATAGTCATAGATACAAGAAAAGCAACAATAATTGCTAACCAAGAAACAGATAATGGCCAATTAGGCAAACCTTGCTGTTGAACAACGAAACTACTAATTAATGATATTGTCACTCCTATTATAATTCCAATTAATCCGCCTAAACAAGTAATTACAAAACTTTCAATTAAAAATTGCCATAAAATATCTTTTCTTGATGCACCTAATGATTTACGTAATCCTATCTCTTTAGTTCTCTCACTGACTGATACTAACATAATATTCATAATTCCTATTCCACCAACTAATAAAGAAATAGCTGCTAAAAATCCTAGTAATAAATTCAAAATAACGCTTATTTCATTAACTTGATCTAAAATTTCTTTCATTGTTGTAATTTGAAAATCATCTTTTGCTGGATCTTTAATATTATGATGCTTTCGTAACATTTGGGATATTTCTTCCATAGCTTGAACAGAATAACTTTGATCTTTAATAACTAAAGCTATTTCTGATAAATAATCAATCCCTAAAACTTGTTTTAGAGCTGTTTGCAATGGGATATATAGAAAGTCATTAATATCAATTCCGCCCATAATTATTCCTCCTTGTGGTTCAAGAGATCCGATTATTTTAAAATTCTGTCCTTTTATCTTTATTTTTTTTCCTAAAAAATCTTTCCCATCAAAAAATTTTTCTGCTAATCCACTGCCTAAAACAACTACTTTGGCTAATCCGTCATCTTCACTTTGATTAAAAAAACGACCACTTGCTATTTTAGCTATTTTCATAACTTGAGGATAATCAGCATTTCCCGCATAAATTAAAACTTGTTTTTCTTCACCACCATAAGCCACCCATTCTTGTCCAATAGCTTGACCGGTAACTGCCTCAATATATGGAAATCTTTCTTTGTCCTTAAGTGCTTTAACATCTTTATACTTCAAAGTAGTTATCTTTACGCCTTGAACCATTGAAATAACTGTGCTCATTTGATCAGCTCCAGGAATTTTAACAGCAATATCAAGAAGATTAGGACCAAATGCTTCAACTTCGCTAGTGACCAATCCTTTTAATCCCTGACCTAAAGAAAGAATAATTACAACAGCAGCCACTCCAATAACAATTCCTAAAATAGAAAAAATACTGCGTAATTTATTCGCTTTTAAGGCAATAAATGATTGTTTAAATGTTGAAGATAAATTCATTATTCGTGTCTTAAAGCTTGAATAGGATTTAATTTAGAAGCTCGATTAGCTGGCCAAAGCCCAAAAAGCAACCCTACAGAAATAGCCATTAATGTTGAAATAAAAACTGAAAGCGGTGTTACAATAAATTTCCAATCATATCCGAAATAATTAACTCCAATAGTAATTACCCAAGCAATCAGAATGCCCATGACAATTCCAATTAATCCACCTATTAAAGTCATTATAGAACTTTCTATCAGAAACTGAATAAGAATATTCTTACGCCTAGCTCCTATTGCCTTACGTAAACCAATTTCCCTAGTTCTCTCATTAACAGAGACAAACATAATATTCATAATTCCTATCCCCCCAACAATTAAAGAAATAGCTGCTACCGCCGCTAAAAACATTTTTAAGGCCTGAGTAATTGTTCCTAAAATATCTAAGGTCTGATCAGTGCTTCTTATAGAAAAATCATCTTTTATTGGGTCTTCTATATTATGCCTAAATCTTATTGTATTTTTAATTTGACTTATCGCTAAATCTATATTCTCTTCTTTATCTATTTTCGCGCGAATAAAAGCCAAATGATTAACTCCTAAAAGAAGTTTTTGAACTGTTTTAATTGGAACAAAAACTTGTTCATCCTGATTTTGAAAAGCAACAACACCTCTTTCTTCCATAACTCCAATTACTTTAAAACTAACTTGACTAATTTTAATTCTTTTATTAAGAGGGTCATCATCTCCAAAAAGCTTTTCTTTAACTTTACTTCCTAAAACAACTACTCGAGACAAGCTATCAATTTCATCTTGTCTAAAAAATCTTCCTGAATTAACCTTAGTATCTTCAACAAGAGTATAATCTTCTGATACTCCCATATAATTATAGTCTTTTGATTCACTTAAATAACTAATTGTCCCACGCCCGTTAATATATGAAGAAACCGCCGTAATATGAGGCAGTTTTTCTATAGCTAAACCATCTTCGTGTTTAAGAGTGGTGATTTCAATACCATACATAGCGGCCGGAGGACCTGCTTCATCAGAAGCGCCAGGTAAAATTCCAACTAAATTACTTCCCATAGCACGGACTTGCGCTAAAAGTAAATCTTGGGCACTGGCACCTACTGACATAATAGAAATTACCGCCGCCACACCAATAATGATACCAAGCATCGTTAAAAAAGAACGACTCTTCTGTAGAGCCAAATTTCGAAAAGAAAGTTTGATAGTACTTAAAAAATACATAATTACTTTTCTATTCCATCTTTAGCTAAACGCTGTTTATTAACCTTATTATCAGAAATTATTTCTCCATCTCTTAAGACCATAATTCGCCTAGCACATTCAGCTACATATTTTTCATGAGTAACCATTAAAATAGTATGACCTTCTTTATTTAAATCTTGTAAAATCTCCATAACTTCTTGACCTGATTTGCTATCTAAATTACCAGTCGGCTCATCAGCTAGAATTAAGCGTGATTGATTAATTAAAGCTCGGACAATAGCGACACGCTGTTGCTCTCCACCCGAAAGTTGATTAGGATTATGATTAATTCTTTCGGATAAACCAACTTTGTCTAAAAGATTAAGAGCCTTTTTTTCTACTTCTTTTTTATTTAAATGAGGAGTATAAATAGTTGGAAGTAAAACATTATCTAAAACGGAAGTCCGAGGTAGAAGATTATATGATTGAAAAATAAAGCCGACTTTTCTATTTCTAATTTCAGCTAATTGATCATCATCGAAATTACTCGTATCTTGATCATCAAAAATATACTTTCCACTTGTTAATTTATCTAAAAATCCAATTATATGCATTAGCGTTGATTTACCAGAACCAGAAGAACCCATAACAGCTAAAAACTCTCCTTCATTCACTTCAAAAGAAACCCCGTGTAAAGCCGGGGTTACCAATCCATCATCAACATAATCTTTTGTAATATTATCTGTTTTTATCAGCATAAAAATATTACTAATTTTCAATAACTACTTCACTGCCTTCTTCTAGCCCTTCAATAATTTCCACATTCATTTCGCCTTCTAATCCTATCTTTATTATTTTTTCTTTTACTTCCCCGTTTTCTAAAACATTAACATATTTTTGTCCGTTTTTTTCTTTAATTACATAATAAGGGAGATATAGAATATTTTCTTTTTTATCTGTCTCAACATCTAAATTAACTGTCATGCCAGACTTAATTCTTTGATCTTCTACACTAAAAATACAAGTTATTTTATAATAAATAACCCCTGAAACAACTGTTTCTGCTGGATCAATCCTTATAATCTGTCCCGTAAATTTCTCATTAGGACCTAGAGCATCTAATGTCATTTCTGCTTTGTCTCCTAAATTAACTTTAGAAATTTCGGTTTCAGAAACATTTGCTTCTATTTGAAAATTACCATTACTTATCATTGAAATAATTATTGCATTGGCTTGAGCTGTTTCTCCTTCTTCTTTTTCTATGGCGGTAATAATTCCGTTAACCGGAGATTTTAAAATCATTTTATTAATCTTTGCCTGTATTTGAAGTAAATTAGCTCTGGCTTGACTTATTTCTGCCTGAGCTAAATTAATATCCTCTTGTCTTGGACCAGCTTCTTTCAAAACAAGCTCGTCTTCAGCTTTTTTTAAAGAAGACCTAGCTGCGTCTAAATTAGATTGTGCCGTATTAATATTTGTTTGATTTGTTATTTTAGCTGAGCTAATACTCTGCTCAGCTGTTGTTAAGCTTACTAACTCAACATCAATACTTGCTCTTTCTGCATTAATATTTGTTTCATCAGTAGTAGAAACTGAATTTTCTATACTTGGATCATCTAAAGCCGCTCTAATATATGCTAAAGCACTTCTTACGCTCGTAACAGCTATTTTAATCTGCTTAAGAGCTAATTCAATATTGTTATAAGAAGAATCAATTTCTGCCACATTTAAATAATCACTAGCTAAAGACAAATCATTTTTAGCAATATCTTCTTTTTCTTTAACTCTAGTAGCAATTTGACTACTACCATTAAAATATTCTTCTCTTACTCCAGCAAAAACTATTAAAAGCGCTTGATCAGCTGTTGTATATGATGTTTTTATAGTATCTAACGCATCTTCATAGGCTGCCATTAAATCATTATCAGCATCTTCTTGAATATCAATTAATGCTTTTTCTTTATTAACCACATTTACTTCAGCATTATCAACAGCTGATTGATAAACCTGAATATCTTCTAATCTGCTCCCAGCTAATGTTTGAGATAATTTTGCCTGAGCAATATCTAATCCAGCTTTACTTGCCTGATATTGAGCGCTTAATTCTCCCGTGTTAAGTGTAATCAAAACATCTCCGATTGAAACCTCGTTACCTATTTTTGTATAAATTTTATTAATTTTTCCTTGACTCTCAAATTGTAAATCTATTTGTTTGGCAGGAATAACGGTTCCAGTTATTGAAACATTTTGAATAACTTTACCTTTTAAAACTTGCTCAAACGTATAAGAGGATTCTTCCCCTGAAAAAGCTTTGTAAATAAAATACCCGCCAACAATAATAACAAGGATGCTAATGATTATAATAATTTTTTTCATATTTAATTAATCTCGTAAGTAATACTTACTGAAACTTCTATTTTATTCTCTCCAGTTTCTATTTGTGGCGCTCCTGCCCCTCCAATCCCTGATGCTTCTTTCATGGAATAATTATCATAATAAACAGGCGCTTGTCCATTTTCATTAAAACTAACAATTCTAACTAAATTAACCCCTAATTGATCAGCAAGTTCTTTTGCTTTTACTTTCGCCTTATTAATTGCTTCTTCTCTTGCTTGTTTCTTAAATTCATCTTCCTTATCAATTGTAAAACTTAAATTACCAACCTGATTAGCTCCCGCATCTGTAGCACTTTCAATAATTTGTCCTATTTTATCTAAATCCCTTATTTTAACCTGAAGCGATTGAGTTATTTCATAGCCAGCTAAAACTCTTGTACCTTGAACAAAAGATGCTCTCTCTACATAATCATAACGCGGATAAATATTAAAAGTAGTTGTTTTTAAATCTTTTTCTTCAACTCCTAAGTTTTTCATTGAATTAATAATTTCATTCATTTTTTCTGTATTTTCACTCATGGCTTGGGCAACTGTCTTTTTTTCTGTTTTAACTGAAAAAGAAGTTATACCTAAATCTGGCTTAGTATAAACTTCTCCCGTATCAGAAACAGTAATTGTATTTTTTGTTTCAATTTCTTGTCCAATATACTTGCCTTCTTTTATTTGATTAAGAATACCAACAATTCCTGAAACACTCAGAATAAAAAGAAAAGCAATTAAAACAATCACTAAAATAATAAAAACATTTTTATTCTCTGAGCAATGATTTTTTAAAAACTCCATAATAAGATCCTTTCTTTAAAATTAATTTATTATTTAATTGCCTTTAAAAACGGCTGAATTATTTTATCAACAAAATCTAAACAAATTTCTCTGTCTATATAGAACCATACGATAAATCCTAGAATTAATACTAAAATTAAAATTCCCAAAAAGGAACGACTAATAAAAAGCCGTAAAATTTTGCTTATCCAAAGATTTTTACTTTTTCCTTTTATCTTTTTTAAATCTTTTTCTAACTTAAAATCGTAATATTTATAAAATTCTGTTTTTTCTATTAAAAACTTTTTTAGCTTGTCGCTACAAAATTTACTTTCTGGTTTTTGTTCTATGGCTAAGATATAAGCTGAAAATTTAATTGCTTCTGTTCTATCAAGATTTTTTAAGATATTCTTCATTTCAGCCACCCAGATAAACCATTTTGTTTTATCGTTTTCTAAAGAATCCAAAAGATTCTTTCTTTTTTCTTTATTAATAAACTTTTCAGAAAGTTTTTCTAATTCTTTTGCTAATTTTTCTTTAGAAATTACCATGTATATATTATATTATATTTAAAAATTTATACAAGGTTATAATCTCATTTGACAAATGTAATTATAGCTGATATACTAATGCTATTATTTTCTATTAACAATTTAACGGGAGGAGAAAGCTATGAAAGTTATCTGTTTAAGTTGCAAAGAGGAAGTACTTGTTAAAGTTACCAAATACGGCAATGGTTATATCGCCAAATGCCCTAAATATGGCGATTTGGCATATAACAGCAAAAAAACCAGGTGAATAAAATTCACCATTAGACGTTCCTTCGGGAACGTCTTTAATATTTTAAACAAACATTAAAGCAATAATAACTATACCAAAAATTAAAACGAACCAACCAAAATTAATTTTTCTGGCTATTTTTAATAACAAACTAATAGTTAATAAGCCAAATATAAAAGAGAATAATAATCCTAACATTAATTCTAAAGAAAAAGTAAAATTATTTAAATTAAGAATAATATTCCCTCCCAAAACCAT